>ERZ1673744.547-NODE-547-length-47687-cov-10.209943_pt1 | contig 47687 bp, 38 predicted proteins | sample MGYA00580207_ERZ1673744 | MGnify/ENA primary metagenome ERZ1673744 (study PRJEB41218, sample SAMN15661751) | gut metagenome | host: Homo sapiens | place: Canada: London | collected 2015-08-20/2019-03-30 | study: EMG produced TPA metagenomics assembly of... | reverse complement strand
GGGGTGGTATGGAATTAGACGGCGTCCGTGGCCTACTTTAGCGCAGCGCCTAACATCTCAGGAAAGGACTCTGTCGTTGATTCTATTGTGATTCTTTGTGAGTCATTAAAGAAAGAGAATACGGGAGTACGGTATGCCTCGAGGGAATTGTTTAAAATTCATTCGCAAATGAGTTTTCAAGCCATTAGAGCTTACTGCAAGATGAATTATTGCAGATTAGGGATGTCTGAAGAAGGCGATGATTTGACGAAGGAAGAAGGGCTACTAGAAAAAAAATTGCAAGATATTCTAGATTCGCATAAAAAACATTGGGGCTCAAATTTACATCGATTCCTAGCTAAAGATTGCGGACTTGCTTCGACACTTTGTACTCGCGCTTATCGCTATGCTCCGTCTGATAGTTTGATTGAAACACTTACAGCTGTTCTCATTCCAAAAAAGCGACTCTTGTTTCAATGTTTTCTCGATAGTTTATTCACCCGTTACCACATTGTTTTTGGAGAAGTTGAATTTGCAAATATAAAAATAAAAAGTAGAAGACTATGTCCAGACAATGATGATCTTAAAGCAAATCGAATGCGCTTGCAAAATCGTCTCCAGTCACTAGGTCGTCTTGAGACTCTTTCGGACGGATTCGAATTTGTATTGAATCCGTATCATTCAATGTATGAAAATGAGCAGAAAAAATGAACGTTAAATCTTCTCAGTTAGAATTGATAGGGCAAGTAGCTTGTGAACTGGTGCTTAAGGAACTCTATCGTTTGCAGAATACTCACCAGCAAGCGATGCTTAGATTTGATGGTTTGGAGAGTAGTATTCTTGAAGTCTGTGTTAATACTATTTCGAATTGTCCTAAAATAGATCAAATTGAAATTGTTCTACCAAAGAATCTCATACGCGAAGGAGCATTCAATAGTAAAGTATGTATTTTTGACGGCAATGCTGCAGCCATTCGTAACAAAATACAAACAAAACAGTTGCTGGTTTTTGCTAATGCGAATGGTGGAACATCAGAGGATACATTACATTTAGTCCCATCAATTAAAGAAAGCGATATTCTTTCTGCATCGAAAGAGTGGGCATTTGTTCTTGAAAAAAATTTTCCACAGTTGCCTCCGAAAATCATTGAGCAGCTTATTTCAATGTTTGGTGGTTTTAATTCTTGCATGTCATATGGCATTAGAGCTTCTGTTGATTTTCTGGTCGCTGTTACGGAGTGCTTACTGAAAGGAAATACGATTAAGGATTCAGTAAACGATAATCTCAAGACATTAGGCTATCCAAAATACATAGAAGCTATGCCTTCAAGCAAATATTGGGAAAGCAGGTCAAGATGGGAAAAGACTTTTAAAACTATTGACTTAATTCCTACTGAATTTCTTCATGAACAACATAGCCTTTCACTTGAGCTTCTAAAGCAAAGATTCCATGAATTTAAAGAGGACATTTTAGGCAATGAGCATGCCATGGAGATATATCAGTCTCTACTTGGGGAAAATAGTTCAAAACATGAATGGAGGGACTTGTTAGATTTGGAATGGAAGGATGACAAGCTTTGCGAATTTATTGGCGGTAAAAAAACTTCTAAAGCAAAGGCAAGTCTTGTCAAAGACACTATTAACTATCTGCAAGCCGATGCAAGCAATTATCTCCTGAAACAAATTCCAGAATTGGGTGAAACTTGTCAGGACTTCCTTAATGGTTTTAATGAAAAAATAAATTTTGACGACGATAATGATAGCCGAGAGAGAGCGCTTTTGTTTTTCTCCTATCTGCAACCGGTACTCGAAAAAAATGTATCTCTTGAAAAAAAATGGGAAAGACTACTTTTTTCGAAAAAGATAGTTGGTAGTAATTTTATTAGTTTACTTTTTCAAGCAGCAATTCAGCTAAGAGAGAAGGTAGAAGGATTCGAATCAATTCGAGATCCAGTTTTATTGGTTCGGTGCCGCCTTGGAGCAACTGGACTTTTTGAGAAAAAGAATTGCAACTTGATCGATTACTTTTCACTTATGTACCGAAGTTTAGAAACTTACTTCGGTAAATTTATTGTGTTCCGCATGAAGGATCTAAGCCTTAAAAAGACAAAAGGACTTAATCCTTTGTTTCATTTTCGTGATGTTAGAAATTCTCTGTCGGAGTACACTCATTCTAATGTTGCTGATAACAAATCTTTGACTAAGGAGGCTTTATCTTTAGATTTTGATGTTTTTATAGTTAGTCGTGACGAGGTGAATAATGACATCGCAAAGAAAACGAGTGTCTCTCTTTCATGGCATATTCATAAAAATAACATAGCACTTTCTCTTCCGCTTGATTGGAAAGTTATCTCTTCTCTTGATGAAAATAAAAGAAAACTCTTTTCTATTGTTTTTGGACATAACTTTAAGCAAACTAATAAGAAAGGGGCAATCAGTGATATTACTCTGAGCGATTCGAGTTCTTTTGGTTTAACTTCCGGGACAATGCTTTGGAATAATAGTCCTTCTAACTTAGTCGACTTAAAAAACTATTTTGATAGTCTTCTTTCGAAGGATCTTTCTGAAAGTCTTGGAGACGGTTTGCCTGAGATTAGAAAGGCTTGGGAGGCATTTGTCAAGGATTATGAAATCACTATAGATGATGTTCTCACTAGAGGACTTGCAAGTAGTTGGGTTCCTAACATGCGTGCTTCATATGAGCGCGTTCTAAGTTTGCTTTGTAAATATGCTGTTAGATCTCAGGTTTTTCGTACACAGGCACTCTCATGTTTACTCTCTGTCGGAGTATTTAGTTTTTCCGACACAAGTTCATTGTATGCTTTAGTCACTCCATGGAATCCACTTCGTCTTTTTGAACTCCATAGGGAGTTCATTGTCCGTGTTGAATTAATTCGTATGATTATTGAGAAGAAGGAGAGGTTTTATAGCCCATCTGACGAACTTAATAATGCGTTGAATCAGAGAGAACTGAGACGTTGGCCAAATTTTGTTATTGCCCCTTCTGCACCTTATGAGTCAGGAGGCTCTCTTCAGTGTTCAGAAATACTTATACCGATTGAGCATTCTTCTGGGTACTCACTCTATTCAAGAAAGGCTGGGCCGTCATTACGAGAAACTACTTGTATGAATGTGGCAACTGTTAGAGAGATTGCGGATATTTCTGTTAATAGTTATCTAAGGTTGATGCCAGACGCTACTAACTGGCTACACATTGCTCTTCCAGATGAGATTTCACCGCATTTTCCCATAGAGGTGATGAAGGGCTTATTAAAAGAACTTCCGGAGGAAAATTGTTTATCGATTGCTGTTGGAGGCATAAGTGCAGAAATAAAGGGAGAGAGTGCGGAAGAGTCTTTGTATCAGGATTTGATAAGAGAAACTTCGAAAGATTCTTCTAAGGAAGAATCTAGTATTTTGTCAAAAACAATCAAGTCACGGATTGAATTTAAAGTTCTTCCTACTGGTGCAATTGACTCATTAGGAGGAGGAGAAGAAGAAATCCCATTCGATGTAGCATATATTGATCGGTTTTTTACTTATAAGGCAGAACAAGATTGGGACTTCCTGCCAAAGAGAAAATGTACTGAGAACCTATACAGTTTAAAATCCCTAATCCAGCACCGCTCTCGGCGGCTAGTGAAAGTTGGAGAAGAGTACACATCTACAACATTGTTGGTCGAAGATGAGGTTACTGAAGGCAATCACATTTATATTGATGCAGTTTGTTGGCTCACTAAGGATAAGTCTGCCCGTCCAGACGAAAGTCATTTTCTGTATCCGTGTCTAAAAGTCAATTGCAACAATCAAGCTATAAAAAGAGAAATTAATAGTCTGCATAAAGTTGCCCATTGGGTAGTCACGAGTAACAATTTGATTGACAGAAGACAACTTATTGGCAACCAGATTAAGATTGTTCGGTACAAGTGTGATGCAAGAACGGGGAAAACATGCATCGTCAGTTCAGAAATTTCTACTAATTTATTGTCAAAGCGCATCGCAAATCGGGTAAGAGAAATATCTCGACGTGACACCGAGGATGAGTGTTCCAACATAGCGAATGCTGTGCTTGATGCTTCATATAAGATTTCTGGTTATGTTGCATTGAGATCAGCTAGGCAAGATAAGAATGCTAACGAAATTATCGGACTTGTCTTATCAAACTGGATGGCTCTTTCTGAGGCAAAGTATTTGGCCGAAGAGCAGGGTGAAGAAATACTAATGAGTGGTAGTTTTCTTCTCGATGACTTTGAAGCGCTAGCTTCTAATAGCAAAAAGCGTGCTGACCTTCTATGCATGACTCTCGCGCGGAAAGGCCGACGATGCAAGCTTCATCTTTGTGTTACAGAGGCAAAATTTTGTAGTGCCCAAAGTTGCTCTGAAATGAAGAGTAAGAGCAAGGATCAACTTCTAGCTACACTAGGCTGGCTAACGAGAGTTCTATCAGACTCAGACGTTGGAGTAGCTCGCGTAGAACGTTCCATTTGGTTTTCTCGTTTTGCAGATATGATTATGCTCTTCAGTAAAGCTGATTTGGTTAAGAAAAATATCGAATCGGAAGATATTATATCTTTTGCTGATTGTGTTAATCAAGGTGATTTTGATCTTACAATCAATGGAATTTCACATGTTTTCATTCATGATTTAGAAAGAAATGCTGAGGTGAGTCGAATCAGAAAAAATGAAGAAGATTCATATGCTTTTCAGTTTGTAGTTGGCACAGAGGACATAGCGAATCTTCTTAAGCGATTTAAGGAAGAGGCAAATGGGGATTATGATACGAAAACAAATTATAGGAACTCCTATCTTTTCAAACTATTCAGCAAATGTGGTTATGTCCCTTGTTTTCACCCCGTAACGCTTGTTGCTCCCTGGGGGTTGGAAGTGGAGCTGGCAAAAAAATGGAGCGATTCCGAAGGTTGCGCTGCTTCGAAACAAGAAGCCTCAGCTCCTGATGAGGGAAATGACACAGATGAATGGAATGATGTCATTAAATCAGGAGGAATTGACGGAGCCAAAAAGGAGGACCAAAAAGAGCAAAATGAAGATTATTCCAAAGAAGGTCAAAAAAACATATTATCGGTCGAAGGTTCAAAGGCAAGTTCAAACTCTCTCTCTCCCGGATTAGGATTAACAAGGATGGGTGTTTTTGCTCCAAGTTTTGCTGAGTTCGTAACCAAGAAGGGAGGAATTCTAAGTTACAGTTTAGACAGGGAAAAGTGGGCAGCAAAAGCAACTGAAGAATTGAAGTTTTTTTTGCTAGAAAAAGGGGTTCCTGCGAAAGTTAAACGCCATAAGCTTACACCAAACGGATGTCTCGTTTCGTTTGAAGGGAATGAAAAACTAAATACTCGCGAGATAAGTAATTTTCGAGAAGCTCTGCTTTCGACACGGGCAATTAATGTTGTTTTTGCAAAACCAATGCCTGGTGAGTTTTTAGTATTTTTTAATGATGCTTCGAGCAAGCGCGAATCTGTGTCTATGTGGGCTGCCTGGAGAATGAGAACGGTAGAGAAGAGACAGGCTGGAGTAAATCTATCATTTATTGTAGGGCTCAAGGAAGTAGACGGAGAATTACTATACCTAAACCCTGTTGAACATGACCCCCATACTCTGATTGCAGGAACAACAGGGTCGGGCAAGACAGTCTTGATGCAAACGATGTTGTTAGACATGGCTGCCACAAATTCTTCAACTAGGTTGAAGTTCTACATTATTGATCCAAAGGCAGGTCTTGATTACTTTTCCATTACTCGTTTACCTCATATGGCAGCCCCGCTAATCAGTAATCAAGAAGAAGCAAGACAACTTTTACAAGAAGTTGTGGAGGAAATGGAAAGACGGTACGTACTCTTTGCCAACGCAGGTGCAAAAAATCTAGAAAAGTATAACGCAATAGTAACTAGAGAAAAGCAATTGCCGGTGCTTTTTGTGGTTCATGACGAACTTCCAAATTGGATGGTTCAGCCCGAGTACGCTAAGAGTGTGACATCTGTAGTAACGCAACTTGCAACGAAATCTCGAGCTGCAGGTATTTACTTGATTTTTTTAGCTCAGCGTCCCGATAAAGATGTATTGCCAATGCAAGTTCGAGATAATCTCGGGAATCGGCTCGTGCTCAAGTTGCCTGCTAATACCTCTGAAATAGCGTTAGGAGAAAAGGGTGCGGAAAACTTGCTTGGGAAAGGGCATATGGTCGCTAAGCTGGGGAATGTGATGAACTACGTGCAAGTACCATATCTAGATGAGGATGAAATTGACGAGGCGGTGGAGATGATTTCTCGTTCTGACAAAGAATGGGAATGAATTTGTATCTCAAGTTACACAATTTATTTCTTTATGTCTTTTGTTTATTATAAAATTAACATTTAACTCAAATTGTGTTTTCTATGATTCTTTATTTTAACTATAGTTTCAGTGATTGAGACGGTATTTTGTTCGTAAAGTTAAAAATCTGAAATATAGAGTATGTTGAGTTTAAAATGAAAAACATCGTCATCCTCATTTCCGGTCGCGGATCAAACTTCGCGGCCATTGCCGAACAGGCTAAAAAAGAACACTGGGACAAAGAGGACATTCGCATTGCCCTTGTTGTGAGTAACCGTCCCGATGCAGCAGGCCTTGCTAAGGCTAAAGACCTCGGCATTCCGACCGCTGTCATTGACCACAAAGCCTATCCGGACCGCGAAAGCTTCGAGCGCGCCATGATTCAGGTTATCGACCCCCTCAATCCGGTTGTCATCGTTCTTGCAGGTTTCATGCGAGTTTTAACCGAAGTCTTTATTCATCACTACGAAGGAAAGATTCTTAATATTCACCCGGCATTATTGCCTCTATTTAAGGGCTTAGATACCCATAAGCGGGCTCTTGAAGCCGGTGTGCGTGTTCACGGCTGCACGGTGCACTTTGCAAGTTGTGAACTGGACGGCGGCCCCATTGTCGGACAGGCCGTGGTCCCTGTTGTGCCGACCGATACCCCGGAGAAACTCGCAGCCCGGGGACTTAAACTGGAGCACGTGCTTTTCCCGCGTTGCGTGCACGCCGTTGCCACGGGAGATGTGAAATTACAGAACGGTCGCGTTATGATGAGCGCCCGAACAGCGCAAAACCTTGCTGTTTTCGATAACTTAATCGAGTAAAGAACGATTCCGATGTCTGAAAAACCGCAGTTTAAAAAGAAGATGCCCTTTGCTCCGGTACGTACCAAACACACCGAAACGGGGCGTCGCATGACAGAGCGCCAGAAGGCCGCCTATAAGAGGCAAAAAGACGCCTACCGCGAGGCGCAAAAAGAGGGGCGCATTGTCAAGGGTAAGGCAAGCGGCAATCGCCTTGTGAAAATCAATCCCGGAAAAGTGCGCATCACGAGCCTCATTGTCGGGGAATTAACACGCGCCCTGGCAGTGATTTTGAAGCTTGACGGTCCGGCCGATCAGCTCATGAAGGCCTTTTTTAAATCCAATCCCAAGCTCGGAAGTCGAGATCGTGCGATTTTGGCGGAGGCGATTTTCTATGCACTGCGGCACTTAGCATCGATTACCTACCGCATGAAACCGATTGCGCCCGCTCGGGCTCCGAAGGTTGCTGCGCTCTTAACGCTCATTTTGCAATACGGTAAGGATGCCGTTCCCGATTCGATTCTCGGAAGCGACAAGGGTCCCTTGGACAACATGCTTTCTGCGCCGATGGGGAAAGTCGCGCCGGAAGTTGCAGCCGAAATGCCTTTTTGGCTTTATGACCGGATCGAAAAGCAATACGGCCCTAAGGAATCACAAGAAATTTTTAAGGCTTCGCAAGAAGGAGCTCCCTTGGATCTTCGCGTCAATATCCTTAAAGCCAAACGCGAGGATGTCTTAAAGGAACTTGAGGACCACGGCGTTAAGGGAGAGGAAACTCTTTTTTCTCCGGACGGCATTCGCCTTGTGGATAAACTGGGCTTAATGCGATGGCCGATGTACCAGGAAGGGCGAATCGATGTCCAGGACGAGGGCAGTCAACTCGTCGCCCGCCTAATAGGTGCTAAGCGCGGCGAGATGATTTGTGATTTTTGCGCAGGGGCGGGAGGCAAGACCCTCGCTATCGGCTCTGCGATGCGCTCGACGGGGCGCCTTTATGCTTTTGACGTCAACGAAAAACGTCTTGCCGGTTTAACGCCCCGCATGAGACGAGCCGGTTTGTCGAACGTGCACCCTATGGCGATTCGTAATGAAAAGGACTTACGCGTCAAGCGCTTAAGGGGTAAATTCGACCGCGTCTTGGTCGATGCGCCTTGTACGGGAACCGGCACCTTAAGGCGCAATCCCGACTTGCGCTGGCGATTAAATGTTAAGGAACTTGAGCGCATCAATGCGCTTCAAAAATCAATTCTCGAAGAAGCCGCAAAACTTGTGAAAGCAGGAGGGCGTCTTGTGTACGCCACGTGCTCGCTTCTTGAAGAAGAAAACCAGGCCGTTGTCCGAGATTTTCTGAGCCGGCATCCCGAGTTCGAAGCACTTTGCGCTACGGATGTGCTGGCCAAGCAGGGGATTAACCTTCCTGAATGGGTCAGAGACCGTTTCGGAAACGATTTGGTGATGCTCCCGAATCTGACGGACACCGACGGCTTTTTCGGGGCGGTGTTGCAAAAGAAAGTCCCGGCAAAAGCCCCGGCGCCTGAAAAAGTCTCCGAGAACTAAAGCCGATTCGAATCGTAAAAGAAGTGCCTCGGACGGGATTTTTAATCGGGGCCGAGGCACACCTCCTTGCCATGTGAGTGGTGAGGGCATTAGGCCCTTCCCTATGCCGCATCCTTTTGCATCGTAATCGAGCGTTCGATAATCCGAAGCGTTGTCTTCAGGCTTTTGACCCAGGGTGTAATCGGTAAGAACTCAGCGTAACTATGAAAGTTCGCTCCACCCGTAAAGTAATTGGGAGTCGGAATCCCGCACGAGGATAGGTAAGAGCCGTCCGTGCCGCCTCGCATCGCGACGGTGTTAAGCGGAAGATTAAGGTCTTTCACGGCACCGATCAGCAACTCCACGGCCGCGCGCTTTTCGGGGGTAATCGCGTCGGCGATATTCGCATATGTATCCGTAATGGAAAGGGTCATTTGAGCGCGCGGATGGCGCACTTTCAAAAAGGAAAGGGCTTCTTTTAGGAACGCTTTTTTCGCTTCGAAACGCGCTTTGTCGTGATCACGTATGTTAAGACGGATGACGGCATCGGTGGCCCCGGCGACAACGGACTTGGGGTGAATAAAGCCCTCGCGCCCTTCAGTGCATTCGGGGGTCGCCGTCCGATCCAAAAGAGCAATCAAGTCATGCGCCACAAAGACAGGGTTTACGAGAACGCCCTTGGAATTCATCGGGTGTGCGGAAATGCCTCGGATGGTCACGACGGCCTCGGCGGCATTAAAAGTCTCATAAACGACCTCTCCGAGTTCTCCGCCGTCAACGGTGTAGGCAAAGTCAACCGGGAATTTTGACAGATTGAGTTTCTTTGAGCCTTTTAGGCCGATTTCTTCATCAGGTACGAAGGCCACGAAAATATCCCCGTGCGGGCGCTTTTCACGTGTGACGATGCTCAAGGCCTCCATCACGACGGCAACACCGCTTTTGTTATCGGCGCCGAGAACCGAGGTGCCGTCCGTCACGAGAATATCGTCTCCGACGTAAGGCGCAAGCTCGGGGTGCTCGGCCTTTTTAAGCCAAATGTCTTTTTCGGGATTAAGACAAATATCACCCCCGTCGTAATCTTTCACAAGATGCGGGTGAATTTCAGGGCTAAGGCCGCAGTCCACGGTATCTAAATGCGCACACCAGCCGACGGTCGGTGCTGTTTGACCCGTGGGTAGGTTCGAGGAAAGTTTTCCCGTCAGACACCCGAATTCGGAAATCTCCACGTCTGTAAAACCCATGTCCGTGAGTTCTTTCGCGAGGATCTCAGCAAGCTTGATTTCGTTCGGATTGCTCGGGACCTTTGCTGCTTTGCCGTTACTTTGCGTGCTTACGGCAACATAACGCATAAAGCGGTCGATAAGATGCTGTGCTTCTGACATAAAGAACTCCTTGACTTACGGCGGGTTTGACTCGACTGCAGGGCTTTTTCCCGAATTCGCCCCCCGAATTCGTGTGTCTCGGATTGTATCGCGGTGTTTTTTCTTTATGGGTGGTTTAAGGCGATTGAAGGGCAAAAGCCCAGCTTTTCGAGGAGCGAGAAAGGACTTAGAAATCAGACGACCTTTCGTAAAAGACCCTTTCCGTGACTTTGATTTAAGTCAAAGAGAACGTCCGGCATGATCTTTCATTGAGACCGATTCCCATACTAAATCTAGAAGGAAAGTAGGGGACCTTTCTAGATTTAGTAGCACTTCCTTAGTCTCTGGTTCTTTTGAAAAGATCATTAGGCATTTACGGAATTCTCCTTATGATTCAGGGATAAAGTCATCTAAATAAAGAGATCACTTAATGATCCTTATCATCTCGGAACCTTTAAAATTCTGGTTATCGGAAATCGTTTTTTTAGGGAGGGGATTAAATGATTAGGACATCGGGCTTTCGGCAGTTGGTTCGTTCTCCGTTCGTGACGTTTAAGTCGGCATTTGTCAACTTGCCGCGTCTGCAGATTCCGTGCCGTGCATCTTCACTGTGCCGCTTCGGACTAGATGCCGAGTCGGCCGAGGCAATCAAGGACTTGAGCGATACGCCTTCGGAAGAAGCGCGCCTGGTCGCTGCATTCATTCTCATTGTCTATCGCGATGAGCTTTTGGAATCACGCCGGGATTTGCTCGCTTGGATTAATCGTAAAGGCGGCATTGATGCCGATAAAAAAGCAGCCTTGACGTACCTGGCGCACCGATTCGAAGCGGCAGACGCCCTTTGGCTGCTTTCGGACACAGAGAGCGGCAATGAGCCACCCTCAGACCGTCTCGGCAGCGAAAGCGCTTTGCATCAACGTGCAATCGCTTCTCAGAGCCCCGTAAAGCCTCGCCGTACTCTCCCAATCACGCGTCACTCGAAGCGTATTGAGAATAATTTCTTTTGCTTGGCGTGCGCTTAAATTAAAGTAGCGTGCAACCGAGAGGGCCGTGTTCGTGTCGGCTAGGGTGTTTTTTCCGACCACGGCCGTCTGCAAGGTTCTGAAAGGGAGCGAAGAGGGTTTGGAAAGCCCGTACGAAATCGGGCAAAGCCTCCAGCCTCCCTCATGGCGATAAAACCAAATGTTCTCCGGTGTATCGCGACTATTTAAAACCACCATATCAAACACAAGGCGAGAGAAAAGCTCTCGTAAGTCTTCTTTCGGTTTGGTCCCTTCACGATTGAGGATATCTGCAATATCCAGCCAGGTTACAGATGCGGCATTGTCGCCGCCCTTTGCCAGTGTTGCTGCCGAAAGGCAAAAGAGGGGATTTCCGCCTGCTCGATCAAAGCGTTCTTCCAAATACCCGAGGCTCGGGATAAAGCGTCCCGAGAGGGCTTTAAGCCCCGACTTTTTCGCTAGCGTCATAGTGACGGCGGCCCACAAGGGTTCGTCGACTTGAGAGGCCGGATTGCGCGGTCTTAGGACATATTCGGTCTCCGGATTTTTCTCCGTCCGCACGCGAAACTTGATTTTCGTTCCCCCGAACGTGTCTCCAAGAGACTGAAGAAGGTCAGTTTCTTCCTCGCTCAATCGCGAAGGATCCCGAAAGTAGCTTTCCGTGGCTCGCATAAGCCTTCCCATTAGGGCCTTCGTGAGAATTGGAGCAGGGACTTCGGCAGGGGCCTCAGTTCCGCAAAATAGGGAAGAAAAGCGCAAAGCGGAGGGATTTTCAAGCAAGAAATCGAGGGCATCGCTCGTTGCGTTTGCCGAGTCTGAGGTCCGTAACAGCCAAGTTCCGGGGAGGTGGTCCCGTAAAAAACCGAAAATCGGCTCCGGGAAACGGTTTGTCACGGCTCCCTTATTTTCGGGCGTGAGGATTTGGGGTCGTAGCGGCAAATCATCACCCAGGGCAAAACCGACTTTGAGCCACGTCGGTTTGTACCGAAATGCCAAAGTGGAGGGAGCGGATTTTTTTTCACCCTCATCCCTGGCAATTTGTCCGACGGTCAAGACGCTTTTGTCGACAATCAGGCTTACCGGAAAAATCTTTGTCATAGGACCTTAAATTTTTTTCATCGTGCTACGGATGCGTTTCGGGAGGTTTTCTTCCTCGAACGCTTGCGTCATGGAATCGCCGGTCAAAATTTCCGAGAAGGGCAGTCCCATCCCCAACGCCTGTATGACGGCAGCCACTGCCCCGATGGCCACCCCGCAATTGCCTTTTTCTATCTTCGTGAGGGTACTCAATCCGATGCCGGCGCGTTCGGCGAGCACCTCTTGGGGAACGCGTCGTTTCAGACGAGCGATTTTTATGTTGCGACCGAGCACTCGCAAAGATTCTTCTACAGCAACAGAAGGTCTCATAGCGTTATTTTCCTAAAGGTTAAGCTCTATAACAGTTATTATTATGTTAGTAAACCTAAAGAGATTTGTCAAGACACTTCTGAGGGGAATTTCGTTTTAAACGAGCGTCCTTTACACTGCTTAGTCCTGGTTTTATTGCCTTTAAAACGTACAATCCAAATTGATAGTGCTCTTAAGCCTCAGGAAATGAACTTTAATAGCTTTTTGAACTTTTTGAGATCTCGTGGTTTTTGACTGAGATGCTTACTTTTTGAGCGCAAGAAACTCGACTCTCCTGCCGGAACTCCAAGGATAAATCGTTTTTCTTCGAGTATAGGTTTTTCGATAGACTCTATCTATCGAAAAGAAATAGTCAAAACGTCCAAAAAAAGACGTAATGTATTTTTTTATGTGAGGCTTCTGACTTTCTCCGGATGTTTCTCGAATTTCGATTACCCGAAGACTATTAACGGAACAGGTCTTTTTTTTCCCTTTTCTGTGTGCCGGAATCGATGGCCGCTTGATTGATGTCTTTATTTTGCAGTTTTTTCTTTGTATTTCGCGATCTTTTAGTGGACAGAGTGTTGAAATCTAACGTTTTTTCTCTTGTAATGGCGTAGTAAATTATCAGTTTTTTCTCATCTCTTTCTTGAATTTAGTATTTTAAATCCTAGAAAAAGTAAAACTACTATTCTCACTTCACGTCAGGCTCCGTTTTCCCTGTCGGACTTTTCTTTGATCCGATTGCAGGGGGCGTTATCGTCTTGGCCGGCATTGCCGGAGTTTCTCCGATGGAAACTTGCAAACGAACGGCATTACCTTGTGTAGTTGCTGCCGTTGTTTTCACGGTTGTCATGTACATTTTCTAAAGCTAGTGTCGGAATATCTTTTCCCCCTCCCTTTGAAGTTAACGGGCTTACCAACCGTTTTCTTCAAAGTGTTTTTTGCCCTACCGGCCGGAGGAAAATAATTCAATCGGAACTTGAGGCAAGGGAGGATTTAACGAATATCTAAAACAGTAGAAACAGACGTATTAAAACGAAAAATACTTTTTCGAGAGGCCGAAATTTCCCGTCTCTTAGGCAAAGGAGTATCCTTACGTTTTTTACAATCAACGATGTGCGAAGTCGGTTTAAAGGATGAGGGGCGCTTCCGGGAGGAGGGACCTCATCTTAAACGAGGCGGTTGCGGGTGCAACATGCGGGATTGATTCCCGCCATTTTTATTTAAGCGCGCATTGTGTAATTGGAGAGAGCAGTTATGTTAAATCATAAAATCCCGTTTCATCGGGCGATGCCGATGATTCTCGGCGGGTCTTTGGTTAAGAAAATTCTTTTGGCTTTGGTTTTGGGTAGTTTAACGGCATATTTCTTTCCGAATTTTGCCGTCTCCGTGGGTTTCCTCGGCACACTTTTCGTGTCCGCCTTAAAGGCCGTAGCTCCGGTCCTCGTGTTAATTCTTGTCTGTGCGGCCATTGCCAACCAAGACATCAATGCCGACAGTCATATTAAGCCGATTTTGGTGCTTTATATCGTCGGCACATTCTGTGCGGCATCCACAGCCGTTATCGCAAGTTTTATCTTTCCGGTTTCAATTCAATTAGCGACAACCGGTGCCTCGGCTTCGGCTCCCGGCGGCATTGCCGAAGTGTTGAAAAACCTTTTCCTTTCCGCCGTTGACAACCCTGTGCACGCCCTGATGTCCGCAAACTACATCGGTATTTTGGCTTGGGCCGTCGGTTTCGGTCTGGCGTTAAAGAAAGCCTCGAATCGCACACGCGAAATCTTAAACGACCTGTCTGACGGAATCGAATTTATCGTCCATATCGTGATTTCCTGTGCCCCGATCGGGATTTACGGTCTTGTTTCCAATACGTTTGCAACCGAAGGCTTCGGTGCCTTAGTAGGCTACGTGCAACTTCTTGCCGTGCTTCTCGGGTGCATGTTCTTTGTGGCGCTTGTATTCAACCCGATTTTGGTCTGGTTCTGCATCCGTCGCAATCCGTATCCTTTGACGCTTTTAACGTTGCGCGAATCGGGCGTGATGGCCTTCTTTACGCGTTCGTCTGCGGCCAATATTCCGGTTAACTTGGAACTTTGCCGCAAATTGCAGCTTTCGCAGGATACCTACAGCGTTTCCATTCCCTTGGGTGCCACGATTAACATGGCCGGTGCTGCCATCACGATTACGGTTCTGGCGCTTTCGGCTTGCACGACCTTAGGCGTTCATGTCGACTTCCTGACGGCGGTTTTGCTTGCCGTTGTCGCGTCCCTGTGCGCTTGCGGTGCGGCCGGTGTTCCGGGTGGGTCGCTCATGCTCATTCCCTTGGCTTGCAGCCTTTTCGGAATCGACAACAACACAGCCATGCAGGTTGTGGCCGTCGGCTTTATCATCGGCGTGTTGCAGGATTCGTGCGAGACAGCGCTCAATTCTTCGTCCGATGCGCTCTTTACGGCAGCGGCTTGCTTCCGTGCCAAGCGTTTGGAGTCTCAAAAATAAACGCGTCTTGAATTTCTAAAGACGAGGGGACCGACTCAGGTGTTTTGGGTCGGTCTTTTTTTCCGCCCTGCCGGTAAAGCAGAGCGTGAGAAACCGGTGGTTTTGCGGGATTTTTGCCGGCACCGATTCTCAAAACGGTCAGGGCACAAACTAAAAAATCTCAAAAGCCGAGAGCCTCAATCCTTTGTAAACGAGTGCAAGGCGTTTGAGGTTGGAAATTCTCTTGACGGCTTCTCCTTGAGCGTATCTTTCCGCTTGCTTTTTAGCCTCCGCAAGGGCTTTTTGTACGGCTTCATCGGTTGCATCGCTCTTCAGGTGCTTGACTTCGATGACGTAACTCGGAAGAGAGGTGTCGTGCTTGGGAGTCAGGAGTAAATCGATAAAGCCCGAGTTCTCTCCGCGTGATTCGATTTCAAGTTGCCCGCCGTATTCACCCGATGCCCAAAGCGTTGAAGAAAGCATCATTTGAAAAGCAGCGTCATTGACGTGTACAGCCATGTGAACGCCGCTTGTTTGCGCGAGGCGTCTATCGGCAAGATCAAGCCAAAGTTTGGGATTCCCTTCGGTCAGAGCTTTGTAAGCCAGAGAAAACTCCTCAGCATCAAAGGTGTATCGCGGAGCATTCAAAATGTTCTTGAAGTAATACTCAAAGAACTGAATCCCGATGGCGCGATTGGGAACCGTAAGGGTCTTCCAATCGTTCGGCGCGAAGGTCAAAAATCCCATGTAAAAGAGAGCGGATAACAGATTCTGTTCATCTAAGAACTCTTGAGTATTGAGATTGAGTACCTTAAGGTCACCTTCAAATGGAATCGGTCGGTTGTTTAAGGCCCGACTCACAATGTCACGGACAAATTCCGAATCACCGAGCGAAAGAACAGCTTCAATCTTGTCAAGGCTATTGGCCACCGAGGGGTCAAGCATTGAGCGAGGTTCTCTCCCTGTCTCGGCAATTGAACTTAAGTAATTCAAACACATGGACGAGTTAAAAACGGTTTCTTGCATATCCGGATTAAAGCAGTATCCGTTGTACCACTCTTTCATGCGAATCAAGACTTCGTCTAGAGACTTTCCGTATTGTTTCAAGTCAACGAGTTGTGAAATCAAGTTGCGAAGTTCTCGCTCCGTAAAGCCGAACATGGTTGTGAATCGGGCATTTGTTGTGAAATTCTTCGCAAGCGAAAAACCGGATGTCATCGAATCGAGTTGAATCGTCGTAACGCCGGTGATAAATATTCGACCGATTGTTCCTTTTGTAGCAATTTGTTTTAGCCTTTCGTAGAAAGTCTTCAGAGCACCCCCGGACTTTGTCAGCGCTTGAAAGGATTTAAGACTGGAAGCAAGGACCTCATTGGCTCCTTGATCGTATTCATCAATGATGAGATAAATCGGTTCCCTAAAGGTTGCCTCGTATTCACGCACAAAGGCTGTCAGCAGTCGATGTGCAGAATCAAACTTCTCTCTGAGAAGACTCTCTCCGCTCTTAAAAGGATAACGTAGACAAAAATCAAAAAAACCCGATAGAACCTGATCGGCGAAATCGCTTTCAAAATTTTGCGGTGATATTCCCGAGAAGTCGAAATGAATGACTCGAAATGTATTGGCAAGCGGTGTCTTGTGCTCTCCGATATAGGTGCCGGCAAAGTTACGTTCAAAGTCCTTGGCCGCGGCGATATCGTAATAGGCCTGCAGTGTTTGCGTGAAAAGCGTCTTTCCGAAACGGCGGGGACGGACGATGAAGGGAAAGCGATTGGCGAACGATTCGAGTTCGGCGATGAACTCGGTCTTGTCGACATAGGCAAGGTTATTTGCACGCAAAATCGAAAAGTTTGCTTCGCCGTAGGGAGCCATTTTCAGAGCATTCTGTGTCATTTCTCAGCTGTTTCCACGGGAAAAATGTTGTGTTGATGATTATACGTGCATTGGTTGTTCTTGTTCGGGTTGCTATTTAGTAGGGCGCCAGAGCTATAGTAAAAAGAGTTTTCACGAAACGGCTTGGGCGAATCATTCGAACGACGCCACAGGGCAGCCGTTCCATTGTCTCGATGAATCGGGCTTTGTCTACGTACACAAAGCCTTTCTTGCGGATTTCTTCAAAGTTTGCAAGAGCGGCGCAAGGAAGATGTCGTAGCATTTTTTGCCTTGCGTTGTCTTGGCGGCAACGGAGCATATTTGGGTAAATTCCAACAGAATCAACGCTGTTTTCTGCCACAAGTCAACATAACTACTATTATGTTGACTTGTGTAGATGTGGATTAGGGGACGTTTTTTCCGGTCGGTACCGAACTCGGCGCTTTCAGAATCGCCCGGTTCCGATTACTTCGCGTCCTCATTCCGACTTTCTTTCAGGATTTCAGATCGTGAAGAACAAGCTTGCCGCGAGCGCTCTGGCGCTCTCTCTTTTAGCGACTCCCGTTGTAGCGGTTCAGACCGCCGCCACTTCAGACCCCAGCGAGGCGCTTGCAAGCTACCTCTTTCAACATGCCGCCGACAGCGACAAGCAGGTTCTCATTCAGTGGGCCTACGTGGCGCTCTCAAAGACCTCCGCCGCCCGCCAGGTCCAGACGATTCCTTCGAGCAAGGTGAAGAGCGTTGAGTCGAACGCCCAGAAGACGCTCACCAACCTCGTTGTCGGCCGCTGCTCCGCGCCTGCCCTCCGGGTTCTCATGAAGAATCCCAAAAACGGCCTGCAGGAAACCATGACGCTTCTCGCGACCAAGCTTGTAAACGCCGAAATCGAGCGCCGCACTTCGCCTCTTCTCTCGCTCACGATCAGCGATCTGATCGGCTCCAAGAAATAATCCGCCATAATCCGCACTTCCGGAGACCATTCATGCAAAAGCTCAGCCTTCTGTTCGCCCTTCTTCCGGCCGCCGCAGGAGTCCATGCCGAAACGCCGATTCCGCTCTGGAACGGCGCCGTCTACAACCAGCCGGTCGAAACGATCAAGGCGCAGAACGGCGTCTTCGACTGCTCGCAGCGCGGCCGGCAGATGCTCTGCCGCGGAAACGTCGAATTCGCGGGCCACAACGACTGGGGCAGGTCTACTTCTTCACGGACGGCAAACTCAAGGCTGTCTCGCTCTTTGCGCCCGTCTCTCTCGCGCACTTCAAGGATGCGGCCGCAGCCGTCCGCAAGTCGGGCATGACGCCCGCGGTTCTCACGGACCACGAGGACAAGGTCGCCTTCGACTTTTTCCAGGCCAAGATTCAGTCGAAAGCCATGCCCGCCATCGACCGCGATCTCGCCGAGAAGGAAACCGAACTGCTCAAGGGCAAGAAGGTCGGATACGTCTTCATAGACGCCAAGACGCTGCTTGAGAACGTCAAGGGCGGCAGCGTCACGAACGCCGCCAAGTTCTTCCAGGTCCACGCCCCCCGCACGCTCCGCACGACCGAAATTCTGCTCGACGACCAGGGCGTTGTCGTGAGCTTCCGAGCGCCGATGGCCGTTCAGGACGAAACGGGCAAAAGCATGCTCGAAGAGAAGCAGGCTAAATAACGCCCGGCCCGGCTGCCACAAACAAAACGAGCTCCGTTCCCGGATTCGGGCGGAGCTCGTTTTTTCAGTCGTTGAACCGAATTACTCGGCCTTGGCGGCCTGCTCGCGGCTGGCGTGGCGGGCGCGCAGGATGTCGATCACGTCGGCAAGCTCAAGATCGGCGTCGGCAAGAAGCACCAGCAGGTGGTAGACCAGGTCGGCAGCCTCGTTCTTCAGCTCCTCCTTGTCGTGCACCGTGGCGGCCAGCGCCGTCTCGACGCCTTCCTCGCCCACCTTCTGCGCAATGCGCTTCGTGCCTCGTGCATAGAGGCTTGCGGTGTAGGACGTGGCCGGATCGGCGGTGCGGCGGCTCTCAAGCAGCACTTCGAGCTCTCGCAGGAAGTTCCACTTGTGCTCGACGGGCGAAAAGCAGCTCTTCGTGCCGCGGTGGCAGGTCGGGCCTTCGGGGTTGACGAGCACGAGAAGCGCGTCGCTGTCGCAGTCGGTGCCGATGTCGACGAGATTGAGCCAGTGCCCGCTCGTCTCGCCCTTCGTCCAGAGGCGCTGCTTGGTGCGCGACCAGAACGTGACCTTCTTCGTTTCGAGCGTCTTCTCGAGCGCTTCCGGGTTCATGTAGCCGAGCATGAGCACCTGGCCCGAGCAGGTGTCCTGCACGACGACCGGGATCAGCCCGCCGGTCTTTTCCCAGTCAAGCGTCTTGATGTCTTCCTTGGTCAGCATGTTCTTACCTCAATATTGTTTTCGCGGAGCCACTTCTTCAGGTCTCCGATGTTGATGATCTTCTTGTGAAAGACGGATGCGGCAAGCGCTCCGTCGACCTTCGCGTCGCGGAAGGCTTCGAGAAAGTGAACGGGCTCGCCCGCGCCGCCGCTGGCAATGAGCGGAACGCGGCAGATCGAGCGAACGGCGGCGAGCTGCTTGAGATCGTACCCATGACGAACGCCGTCCTGGTTCATCATGTTGAGCACGATTTCGCCCGCACCGCGCTTCTGAACCTCCTCGACCCAGTCGAGCGTGCGCCACTTCGTGACGCGGGTCTTCTTCTCGTCGCCCGTAAACTGATTGACCCAGTACTCGTCCGAGCCCTCCTCATGGCGGGAGTCGATTCCGACCACGACGCACTGCACGCCGAAGCGGTCGGCGAGGCGCGAAATGAGGTCCGGGTCGGAGAGCGCCGGAGAATTGACGGAGATCTTGTCTGCGCCGTAGGCAAGGAGCCTTCCGGCGTCCTCGACCGACTTGATGCCGCCCGCGACGCAGAACGGGATGTCAATCGCCTCTGCGACGCGGCTGATCCAGCTCTTGTCGACGACACGGCCGTCGGACGATGCGGTGATGTCGTAGAAGACGAGCTCGTCGGCGCCTTCTTCGGCATAGCGCTTCGCGAGCGGAACGATTTCACCCACGACATCGTGGCCGCGGAACCTGACGCCCTTGACGACCACGCCGTCCTTCACGTCAAGGCAAGGGATTATGCGTTTGGCCAGCATTGGATAGCCTCTTCAACGGTAAAGCGTCCTTCAAGGAGCGCGCGTCCGACAATGACGCCGCAGGCGCCGGTTTTGCTGACGGCGCGAATGTCGTCCAGTCCTCCGATCCCGCCCGAAGCCAGGAAGCCGATGGCGGGAAAGGCCTTCGAGAGATCGGCATAAAGCGCGGCATTGGAGCCCGAAAGCGTCCCGTCGCGCGAGATGTCCGTGGTGAGCACATGACGAAGCCCTGCGGGCTCGAAAGCGCGGATCAGGTCCTCGATCACGACGCCCGAATTCTCCTGCCAGCCGCTCACGGCGATGGTGCGCCTGCCCGCGGCATCAATGCGCACGTCAAGCGCGAGCACGATGCGGTCGGCCCCGAAGGTCCTCATCCAGCGCAGGACCTTCTCGGTCCGGCGCACTGCGGTGGAGCCCACGACGACGCGGGCTGCGCCCGCATCCAGAAGCGCCCTCACATCCTCCTCGGTGCGCACGCCGCCGCCCGTCTGCACGGGCACGGAGAGGTTCGAAAGAAGATGCTTCAGAAGCGGAATCTGGCGCTTGCCGGGATCCTTTGCGCCCGTCAGATCGACGATGTGCAAAAGACGGGCGCCCGCTGCCTCGTAGGCCTGAAGGCGCTCAAGGGGATTGTCGCCGTAGCTTCGCTCGGCGCCGTAGTCGCCCTGGTGCAGCCGCACGACGCGGCCGTCAATAAGGTCGATGGCGGGGATGATCATGGCTCGATTCCCAGGAAGTTGGCCAGAAGACGGGCGCCGGCGCGGCCGGAGCGTTCCGGATGGAACTGCACGCCCATGAAGTTGTCGCGCGCGGCGGCGGCCGTGAACGTTTCGCCGTACGTGCAGCGGGCGGCCGTGTAGTCGCCCGTCGGCATCGCATAGCTGTGCACGAAGTAAAACCAGTCGCCGGGCTCGATGCCCCTGAAGAGAAGCTTCGCCTGCGGCGTGTCCTCCGGATACACCTGATTCCAGCCCATGTGCGGCAGCGGCAGGCCGTCGGCGCGAAGCCCCCGCACGTCGCCGTCGATGAGGCCGAGCAGGTCAACGCCGCCCGTCTCCTCGCTTCTGCGGCCGAGAATCTGCTCGCCGAGACAGATGCCGAGAACGGGCTGCGTCGCCTCGCGGATGAGTTCCGCAAGGCCTCGGGCCTCGATGGCGGCCATGGCGGCGCGGGCCGTGCCCACGCCGGGCAGCAAGATGCGGTCGGCGGCACGGATTTCAGCCGCCTCCCTCGTGATGACGGGCTCGACGCCGAGCCTCTTCACCGCAAAGGCAAGCGACGAAAGGTTGGCAACGCCCGTGTCAAGAATGACGGCACGCATCAGAGGACTCCCTTGGAAGACGGCAGATCGCTTCCTTCGATTCTCACGGCATCGCGCAGCGTGCGTCCGAACGCCTTGAAAAGGCCTTCGGCCACGTGGTGGTCGTTCCTTCCCTTCGCCTTCAGGTTGAGCGTCACGCCCATCGTCTGGGAAAGCGAGCGGAAGAAATGCTCGACCATCTCGGTGGACATGTCGCCCACCTTTCTGTGATTGAACTTCGCCTTGAAGGTCAGGTACGGCCGGCCCGAAATGTCAAGCGCGCAACGGGCGAGCGTCTCGTCCATCGGAAGCAGGAAGCCGAAGCGGCGGATCCCGCGCTTGTCACCGAGCGCGGCCTTCAGGGCTTCGCCGAGCGCGAGGCCGACGTCCTCGACCGTGTGATGATCGTCGATCTCCAGATCGCCCACGGCATAGACGTGCAGCCTGATGCCGCCGTGAACGGCAATCTGCGTGAGCATGTGATCAAAGAATCCCACGCCCGTGTTGATCTCGTTTCCGCCCGAGCGGTCGAGCCACGCCTCGACGGTGATGCGGGTTTCCTTCGTATTGCGCTCGACGCGGGCATGGCGCTCGGACCCGGCCGCGCCGATGATCTCGTCCGCGATCTCGGTCCAGGACCTGCCGTCCGGCCCCACGCGAAGGCCCTTGAGCCCCATGTTGGTGGCGAGCGACATGTCGGTCTCGCGGTCGCCGATCACATAGCAGTTGTCCGCATCGAGAACGCCTTCCTTCAGGTACTTCTTCACCAAACCCGTCTTGGGCTTGCGGCACTCGCAGCCGTCGCCCGGCATGTGCGGGCAGATGAGGACCTCGTCAAAGTGCGCGCCCTGGCTCTCGAGGATCTGCATCATCAGCTCGTGCGGTCCCGTGAAGTCGGCCCGCGGAAAGCTCTTGGTGCCGAGTCCGTCCTGGTTCGAAACCATGACGAGCTTCCAGCCCGCCTCGCGCAAGCGCTTCAGAGCCGGAAGGACGCCCTCGACGAACTTCATCTTTTCGAAGCGGTCGACCTGAAAGTCCTCGGGCTCCTCGAGAATGGTGCCGTCGCGGTCCACAAAGAGAATGCGTTCGCTCATGCGTCCTCCTTCAGAATGTCTTCGAGCGCGGCGAGAAGGCGCTCGTTTTCCTCCTTCGTTCCGATCGTGATGCGGATGCAGTTCTCAAGCGTCGGCTGGCGGTTCTGATCGCGCAGAATGATGCCGCGATCGCGAAGCGCCGTGAAGACGCGCGCACCGTCGACAAACTTCACGAGAAGGAAGTTGGAGGAGCTCGGGAAAACGGAAGTCACGCCCGGCAGATCCTCAAGCGCCACCTCAAGCTCGCACTTGCGCATCACGCACTGCGCGGCGCGGCGGCGCATGAGGCTCACGCCCGCGGGCGCCAGCGCCTGAGCGGCAATGTCGGCGCAGGGCACGGGGACCGGATAAGGCGCGATCACCTTTCTCAACATGCCGATGACGGCGGGCGAGGAAAGCACGAAGCCGCAGCGCAGGCCCGCCAGAGCAAAGGCCTTCGAGAGCGTGCGGATGATCACGACGTGCGGGAAGTCCTTGAGCAGCTCGACCGCCGTATTGGCCGGCGAGAATTCGATGTAGGCCTCGTCGATCACGAGAAGCGCCCGGCCCTCGGTCACTTCGGCGAGCTTTCTCAGCATGCCGACCGGAATCAGCGTGCCCGTCGGATTTCCGGGCGAACAGGCAAAGACGACCTTCACGTCCGTCCTCTCCTCGAGCACCTTCGCGGCTTCGGCCACGTCGGGAAGCCAGCCGCGGTCGGGCGAGGTGACGAGATTCACCACTTCGGCGCCGTTCGTTTCGGCCGACACGGCGTACATGCCGTAGGTGGGCGGAAACTGCATGACGGCATCCTCGCCGGGACGGCAGAACGTGCGAACGAGAAGCTCGATGCCCTCGTCGCCGCCGCGGGTCACGAGAATCTGCTCGGGCGACACGCCGGCGTAGGCTGCGTAGCGCTCGACCACGGCCTCGGGCTGCGGTTCGGGATAGCGGTTGAAGAACTTCGTCTCGGGCGCCATCGGCTCGGCCTCGGCCGACTCGTTGGCGTTGAGCCAGACTTCGCCCGTCACGCCTGCGGCCTGCATGATGCGGCGCGCGGACTGATAAGGCGTGAGCTTCTGCACGTCCGGACGGGCCAGCAGGCCCGGATCGGCGGCGGTCTTTTCACAATAGGCGGCCATAAGGCATCACTCCTTCGACTGCTTGATCTTGGCCATGCGCACGAGAACGGCGTTCCTGTGAGCGTCGAGCTCCTCAGCGTGAGCCAGAATCGCGATGGCGGGACCGAGCTTTTCAAAGCCCTGCGGGGTCATTTCCTGAACGGTCATGCGCTTCGTGAAGTCGGCAAGGCCGAGACTCGAATACGTGGCGGCATAGCCGTAGGTCGGAAGAACGTGGTTCGTACCGGTGGCGTAGTCGCCGCCCGATTCGGGCGACCAGTCGCCCACAAAGACGGAGCCCGCGTTCTGCACGAGCGGCACCAGCTCGCGCGCATTGCGCGTCTGGATGATGAGATGTTCGGGCGCGTAGCGGTTGGAGACCTTCACGCACTCTTCAAGATTCTTCACGAGGATGAGGCGGCTGGCGGAAAGCGCCTTCGTCGCGATTTCGCGGCGCGGAAGCTCGGTGAGCTGCTCGGCGGCGGCCTTCGCAACCGCTTCGGCGAGGATGCGCGAGGGCGTCAAAAGCACGACCTGGCTGTCCGGACCGTGCTCGGCCTGGGAGAGAAGGTCCGCGGCGACAAAGGACGGCTCGGCCCCTTCGTCGGCAATGACGAGCACTTCGGAAGGACCGGCCGGCATGTCGATGGCGGCGCCGTCGGGACGGCTGCTCACCTGGCGCTTGGCTTCGGTCACATAGGCGTTGCCCGGCCCGAAGATCTTGCCCACGCGCGGGATCGTCGCCGTGCCGAAGGCCATTGCGGCAACGGCCTGGGCGCCGCCCACCTGATAGATCTCGTCAATGCCGCAAAGACGAGCGGCAGCCAGAATCGGATCAGCGATCGGAGGGGGCGAGCAGAGAATGACGCGGCCGCAACCGGCGATCTTCGCCGGAATGCCGAGCATCAGAACCGTGGAAAAGAGTGGCGCCGTGCCGCCCGGAATGTAGAGGCCCACCGCGCCGATCGGGCGCGTGACCTGCTGGCAGCGAACGCCGGGCATCGTCTCGACCGTGACGGGCTCGAGCACCTCGGCACTGTGGAACTTCTCGATATTGGCCGCGGCCGTCTTCAGGGCGGACATGAAGTCTTCGGGCAGACGGGCGATCGCAGCGTCGACTTCTTCGGCCGAGACCTTGAAGTTCTTCACCTCGGTGCGGTCGAACTTAGCGCTGAATTCACGAAGAGCCTCGTCGCCGCGTTCGCGCACGGCCTCGAGAATGCTCTCGACCACCGTCCTGATTCGGTCGCCCGCCATCACGGCCGGACGGCGGAGAATTTCCTCGCGCTCCGTTTCGCTGAGCGCATCCCATTCGATGACATCGTTGAAGTTGAACGGAGACATTTTGATTACTCCATCATTTTTTCAATCGGCAGGACGAGGATCGAGCTGGCGCCGAGCGCCTTGAGCTGCTCCATCGTTTCCCAGAAAAGTCTTTCGCTGCTCACCATGTGAAGCGCCACATGATCGTCGGAGCCGGCCAAAGGCAGAATCGTCGGATGCTCGGCTCCGGGCAAAAGCGCCGTCACCTCGGCGAGGCTGGACTTCGGAGCGTGGAGCATGATGTACTTGCATTCGCGGGCCCTCGAGACGCCCTGCATGCGCACGAGCAGCCTTTCGACCAAGGCCTCCTTCTCGGCATCGAACGGGTCGTTCTTCGCGATGAGGCAGGCTTTGGAGCGATAGACAACCTCGACTTCCTTGAGGCCGTTTGCCTCAAGCGTTGCGCCGGAGCTCACGAGGTCGCAGATCGCGTCGGCAAGACCCGCGCGCGGGGCCACCTCGACGGAGCCCGTCAGCAGACAGGGCTTGAACGCAAGGCCGTGCTCGTCAAAGCAGCGCTTCAGCAACTGCGGATAACTCGTCGCGATGCGGCAGCCGTTGAGGCTTTCGAGCCCCTTCCATTCCTGGTCGGCCGGGATCGCGATCGAGAGACGGCAGCCGCCAAACTCGAAGCGGCGAAGCATGCGGTATTTCGTGTCCTCACCTTGGCTTCGGCGGGCGAGCACCGTTTCCTCGAGCACGTTCTCGCCGATGATGCCCAGATCCACGACGCCGTCCATGACGAGGCCCGGAATGTCGTCGTCGCGCACGCGAAGAATTTCGACGGGCATGTTCTCCGCCATGGCCAGCAGGCGCTGTGCGTGATAGCGGACCTTGAGTCCGCAGCGTTCAAGAAGATCCTGCGAGTCGTCGGAGAGGCGCCCCGACTTCTGCATTGCAATCCTCAGACGATTGATTTCGGTCATTTGCTTCCCTAATGTTTGGTAATAGTGACTGTTTGACTTCGAAGCCCAGCTTCGCATCCGGCCTTTCGGCCGCCGATCGATCCATGGATGCAAAAAGCCCCTGGAAGACCTGCTTCCGGGGGCTTTGCTTGAACTTTTTTCCTTTGCCGGAGTCCTTCTCCGCACCGCCGAAAGCATTACCCATCCTCCCGAGAGCGTTTTGCGCCCGAGGGACTCTTAAGTATGGTGATGATGGCGGCGAAGGAAGGAGAGATACACTTTTGTGCTCCGATTTAAGTTCTGTACGAATGAAATTCTGAAATGCCGGCAGGAAATCCGCCGAACGTTTATTTCATTATGACACTCCAGAGCGCCTCTTCAAGTCTGATTCACCAAGTCCTGCCCAAAGTCAGGACGCCTGAGCACAAGTGCCTAGGCGCTTCGCAGTATGCGGCTCACTTGCAAGCAGTCCCAATCATTTTTTTCGATGATCGGGGCTGTTCACACGCAAGCATACAGGGAGGCAATCAGTGGCTTGCAGCCTCCTCGAAAATTCGGTCAAGCCATACGGCTTCCTTTTCGAGTCGAAGCGGCTGCAGATAATTGTCGTCCTTATACCACTTGAGCAACCGGAGGCTCTTTCCCGCAACCTAGGTAGGTTTTGCCGACTTGGAGTAATCCGGTGACCAAAATGACTTGAAACCACTCGGAAGCCTGAGTGACGATGCTTTCCAAACTCCGATGAATATAGGTCGTTTCTTAAGCTCTCGGCTAATCTGCTGTTGTAAGACATTATGGCCGAAAGCAAATAACCTATGTGTAAATCTAATTGATATTCTTAAAAAATTTTCAATCAGCCAGTGTGACCGGGTCAAGCTCAAAGAAGCTTTCGAGAGATAAACCGCCCTCCCCGACGACAAGGCAGCGATTCGGGCGGAACTTTTCTTGAAAAAGCGACAAACCGGCGGAACGTTTTTCCCCGTTGCTTTTAACCTCAAGAGCGATTGTTTTCCCGCGGACACTTAAAACGAAATCGACCTCTTTATCGCCCTCGCGCCAATACGAGACGCCGAATCGGCTACGAAAACTCTGGCTGATGAGATAGGCCCCGACGGCCGATTCAACCGCCCGCCCCCATAGGTCGGGCTTGGCTCGTGCCTCCTCAAAAGAAAGCGCACTGCATGCGGCAAGCAACGCCGAGTTATGGACCTGAAACTTCGGGATACTCGCTTTTTTGCGAGCCTCGTCGTTCGAATATTTTGAAAGCGTTCCGAGCAATCCGCAGGTATTCAGTTTTTCGAGATACCCGGCAATCGTCGAAACGTTTCCCCTATCCTGCAACTGCCCGAGAAGTTTCGTGAGGGAAAGAATCTTTCCTGAATAAGCAATCCCTAATTCCAACGTCTTTCTTAAGAGCGCAAGATTGGCAATGTGTCCGTCTTCGAGAACATCGCGGTTGACGGTCGAATCGATGACGGAACTTTGGATATAGGCTTTCCATCGCTCGATTTGGTCGGGAATCAGGAAGGCCGCTCCCGGGTAGCCGCCGTACCAAATGTACTGATCAAGGCTTGTCCCGTATGCCTCATGCATTTCCGAATATGTCCAATGGGTCATACGGATTTCTTCAAAGCGCCCGGTGAGCGATTCGCTCAATCCACTCATCACGAGAGCACGGGACGATCCGAGGAGTAATAATTTAATGGAGCGGGCATTCCATGTATCAGCATCCCATTCGCGTTTGACGGTTTCCGACCAGTTCGGAACTTTTTGGATTTCGTCGATGACAAGAAGAAAGTCTTTGCCCTCGCCCTTGGCGTATTCGACACGCGCCGTTTCCCAACAGGAACTTAACCAAGAGGCATCCGCGGCAGCAACGGCATCGGCTGAGTAATAAAGGGACGGGGCGTCCAATGTCTCAAGCACCTGCCTAACAACGGTTGTTTTGCCGATTTGACGCGGACCGAGGACGACCTGAATAAAACGTCGTGGCTCGGTAACGCGTTGTTTAATCAGGGAAAATTCTTTTCGCGTAAACATTGGGGACCTCAAGGTTTTAATTTTACGAGATACTGCTCGTAATTTTACGAGATGGAACTCACAAAATGCAATTCTTTTTGAAAATCAGTCCTTCTCACGGTGTCCGGCGCTCGGTTCGCAGTGAAAAGTCATGCTTAATACCAAAGCACGCGGATTCGGCCCACGATGTCGCAAGACGTCAATCGGCTGCGATTTTCAGGTTGGGGCTTATGCGTAATTCTCGGTGTCAGGTGCGTCTCGGGCTCTCGGTTTGGCTAAAATCCGAGAATCGGCCGAATCGGGGGGACTTCATCATGGACGTTAAAAAAGACAACGCGATGTACATGCACATCGCTCAGATTGCATCCGAACGCAGTTATGCCGTGCGGCTTAAGGTCGGGTGCGTGATTGTCAAGAACAATGCCATCATTTCCATCGGTTGGAACGGCATGCCGACCGGGTACGATAACTGTTGCGAAATGCAAGTGGACGGCAAACTCGTGACGCGTCCCGAGGTGCAACACGCCGAACTCAATGCGATTTCCAAACTGGCCTTTAACGGCTTTTCCAGTCGCGGAGCAAGCATCTTTATCACCCACTCCCCTTGCATTCACTGTGCTCTTTTGATTCAAAAGTGCGGTATCGAGCACGTCTATTACCACGAGATTTATCGCGATGATTCGGGAATCCGATTTCTAAAGCACGCCGGAATCAACGTCGAGCAACTATAGAGGCGGCTTTTTCTCCGGTGAACGATTATGGCTAAGTTCATTGAAAATCCACGCCGTTTTTCCGAACCTGCGCGAAGCGGTGATTTCGGGGAAGCGGCCGTCAGACGCCAGCTTGAAGTCCTGCCCGATGACTACACTGTCTTTTTAAACTACGAGGCGATGAGCCACGGCGGTCGCGTTTTAAGCGAATTTGACGATGTTGTCGTGACGCCGACGGGCGCCATTTTGGTTCTGGAAGTTAAAACGGGACAGCTTTCGATCGACGAGACCGGCAAACTCATTCGAGACCGTAAGGAAGGCATTCTCGATATTTCCGAGCAGATTGCCACGCAGCATCGATTGATTTTGACGCGTTTAAAGAGTCGTTTTCCGGGTAAACATCTGCGGTTTAAGCACTTTTTGGTGATTCCCTACGGGCAGATTGCAGAGACTCCCGCCTTCAATGACGTCAGTACTTGCATAATCGATTCGAAGAAAGTGCCCTTTCTGGCCGAAATCGTCCAGGACTTTAATGCCGAGTACATCGGTCCGGAAGATGTGCTTACGGATGATGAAATCGTTGAGTTTTTCAAGGGGCAAATCGCTCTGACACCGGATGTCTCGGCCCTGGTTTCCGGCATTGAGTCGTTGCAAAACACGCGGGCTCGGGGTCTTTCCGAATGGATTCCGCGAATTCAGACCGCCTCGCCTGTTATTGAGGTCGAAGCACCGGCGGGAGGCGGAAAAACGCAACTGGCCGTCACACTCCTGAAAGATGCCTGCGACCGAGGGCTGCGTGCGCTTTATGTGGGATTTCATCGGAACAATGTCGAGCGACTCAGAAAAACTCCGGTGGCCTCCCGCATCGCTTTTATCGGAACCTGGCACGAATTGGCGCGCGAGTTAACTCGCGATGCAACAGAGCCCGACGAGCTTATGCCCGAAGAAAGAGTCGCCTGGTTTGATTCGCTTTCCGAGGCACTGTGTCAAACACTGAAAACTACGGCCCTACCCTACGATTTGATTGTGGTCGACGGCGCCGAAGACTTTGAGTTCGACTGGATTGATGCGCTTGCCAACGCGTTGAATCCGGGCGGACATCTTTATACGTTGCGCGATCTTTTTGCTCGGGATGCGAAATCGCATCCGGAGTTTGCTCCGCTCGATCATATAATCGTTCGTTCGACCGAATCGGCCCGTGTCTCTCAGACGCGGGCTTCCGAGATGATCGCTCTCGAACTGGTGAGCCCCGAATTTACCGGGAACCCGGATTTTGTCGGCGAGAGTACGATTGTTTCGTATGCGCCGAGTGAGTCCGTTCGCCGGATTACGGAAAAAGCTCTTGAAAATGCCGTTGCCGCCGGGTTTTCTCCCGAACAGATAGCTCTTTTAAGTGCAAAAGGGCTTTCCTCCTCCAAGCTGTTACAAAAGGAGAGTTTGGGTGGGTACGTGCTGAAGAGACCGACCGGACGCTTTAATCAGAACGGTGACATGATTTTTACCGACGGTGTGCTCTTTGCCGATACCGTTCGGCGATTCAAGGGTCTGCAAAGTCCCTGTGTGATTGTGACGGAATTGGATTTCGAAGAGCTCACTCATTCCGTTCGAGCCCTCTTGTACTTGGCGATGACGCGCGCTTCGGTGCGATTGGAGCTCGTGATGAGCGAAGTGAGCGTCCGGGCGCTCAGTAACGGTAGCGCCCGGTAGGAAAGTTTTAAATTTAGCAAGAAGTCCTTGATTGCCAAACGAAAAACAATATGTAAGCGATTACTTACTTAGCTGCTTTTTCTAGGATCGGCGTTTCAATCGAGGGTCAGGGCGCGGCGAGACGGTAAGCGACAAGCGTTTTTTCCTCGGGAACGTATGAAAGACACTTGGGTGGTGTTCGCCTCCTACTTCCGTCGAATGATACGAAACGCGTTAAAAACCTGTAGCATTCGCGTCGGTGGTGTTTTTTCGCCCTAAACTCTTATGAACTTCTATCAAATTACCGATTTCATCGGCATTGTTGCATTCGCTTTAGCCGGAATCCTTGCCGCCCGAGGACGCAAAGTCGATCCGGTCGGTGTTTTCGTCATGGCCTTTACAACGGCCTTCGGCGGCGGACTGATTCGCGACATCATCATCGATAACCGTCCCTTTTATTGGATTGCCCATCAGGAGTACGTTTGGGTCGTGCTCTTTATGACCCTGATTGCTCCGCGTATTGTCCGCAAATTCACGGAAACGCACCTGTATGCCATCTTTGTCTGGTCCGATGCCATCGGCCTTGCCGTCTTTTCCGTCGGCGGTACGGCCATGTCGACGGCAGCGGGGATCCCGGCACTGCCCGCTGTAATCTTGGGGGTGTGCACCGGTGTTTTCGGGGGCCTGCTGCGGGACGTCTTTTTATGCCGCGTACCGATGGTCCTGTCGGATAAGCAGCCCTACGCCTTTGCCGCTTTTGCCGGAAATTGGGTGTATCTGGGACTTGTGTATCTCGACATGTCCGTTGATACGGCGTTTATTGCTTCGGCGGTGTTCATTGCCGGTCTGCGCCTGGTGTGTTGGCACTTGGATATGCCGTTTGTTTCGTATGGTTCCCGCAAAGGAACGGGTGACGGAACGCTTTAAGGTCTTTTCGACGTTTAAGATAAGAAAACCGCGACGTTATCAAACGACGCGTCGCGGCTTTATGACTCCGGAATCAACCGGTCTGAACGCTTAAGAAAGCTTTTTTCTCAATTGCGTGAGGTCCATGACGGCTTCGGCTTCTCTTCGATCCGTGTAGTGCGTATGGAGCAGCCGGTGCGAGGTTTCCGAGCACGGTTCTTTTAAGAATTCCGTGTACAGAATCTGCACATCGGGGTTATTGTGGCTCTGGCGCAATTGACGTTTGGAATCAATAGCATAAATGCCGGCGATACGCTTTTGCGCCCGCGTCAGATATTCGCGCTTAACACGCGGGGTTCCGCCGCCGTCAATGCAGCCGCCCGGGCACGCCATCACTTCGATGAAGTGATACGGACACGTTCCGGCTTTAATCTGATTAACAAGTTTCTGGGCATTCACAAGGCCGTGGACCACGGCAATGCGCACGGTTCCTGCCTTGCCGAGTGTGAGCGAGGCTTCTTTAATCCATTCCATGCCGCGCACGGGTTCGTACTCTACCGGACCCAATTCCTTTCCGGTGAGAATAAAGTGCACGGTACGAATCGCCGCTTCCATCACGCCGCCTGTGGCCCCGAAAATTACGCCGGCCCCGGTGTTTTCACTCATGACGGGGGAATCGAATTCCGACTCAGGGGTTTTAGCCAGGTCTACGCCGTACATTTGCAGCAGACGCGCAAATTCTCGGACCGTCAGGACCAAGTCCGTATCGGGCATGCCGTTTTGCCGCAGCTGCTCGCGAACGGCTTCGTCTTTCTTGGCCGTGCAGGGCATGACGGAGATAAAGCGCAACTTCTTGGGATTGACGTCCTTTTTCTTAGCAAAGTAGGTCTTGGCTAAGGCGCCGAAAATTCCCTGCGGCGAGCGCGTAGTCGAAAGGTTTTCGATGACTTCGGGATTAACCTTTTCCACAAAATTAATCCAGCCCGGGCAGCAACTTGTCATCATCGGAAGTTTTCCGCCGTGCTCGATCCGGTCGATGAGTTCCGTGCCCTCTTCCATAATCGTGACGTCGGCGGCCCAGTTAATGTCGCAGACAAAATCGGCACCGATTTGTTTTAACGCCGTCACGATACGTTTTTCGGAATTTTCTCCGAGCGGCATCCCGAAGGCTTCTCCGAGCGTGACGCGCACGGCCGGGGCAAAAGCCACGACAGTTTTGATTTCCGGGTTATTAAACCAAGCGAGCGCCGTATCGAGTTGGTCTTTTTCCGCTAAGGCCCCGACCGGGCACACGAGCGTACACTGCCCGCATTGCACGCAGCGGGAGCTTTGACCCCACTTGTCTGTGCCGGCAATGCCGACACCGGCCCGGGTTCCGAAGCCTTCGAGTGTTAACGCAGAAAGCCCCTGTACTTTGCGACACACTTCGACGCAACGCATGCAACGAATGCACTTATTCGCATCGCGCACAAGAGCCGTAGCCGAGTCGTCAAAGGGACGCGGCGCTTTGCGGTTTCCGTTATCGGGATTTTGCGTGAGGCCGACATAGACGGCCGCATCCTGCAATTCGCAGTCTCCGTGTCTCGGACAGGCGGCACAGTTTTGGTCGTGGTCGGAAAAAAGCCATTTGACCTGTTGCTTTTGCATAGCCCGGACCGTGTCGGTACGGGTGTAAACATGCATGCCTTCGGCAATCGGCGTCGTGCATGCCGTCGTGATGCGCGATGAGGCGCCGTCGCGAATTTCCACGAGACACACGCGGCAGGTTCCCGGAGTATGGTCGAGCGGAAGTAACGCGCACAGGGTCGGAATAAAGATACCGGCGCGTTTAGCAGCGGCAAGAATCGTCTCGCCTTCGTTAAATTCAACAGGTCGGTCGTTAATGTAAGCCAGCATAGTCAGTTTCCTCCCGATCAGTCGGCATTGGCGACCGGTTTATCAGTGTAAAAGCGGATGACGCGATAGCAACGCATGCAGCGGGACGCTTCTTCACAGGCCTCGGCATCGGTAAATCCCGTATCGGCCGGTTGAAAGTTTTTAGAGCGAACGGCCGGATCGACACGGTGGATGGTCATGCGCTTTTTAGGCTTACAGGGCTCGACCGTATCGCAAACGAGTTTTAATCGCATAATCAGGTCACTTGCGCGGTCACGGGGGTTAAAGCGCGATTGACCCTTAAGGTAGGCGACAATCGATTTTGCAGCCCTGTCACCTTGCGCGAGGGCCTCGACAAGACTGGTCGGACCCGTGGCGCAGTCGCCGCCGGCAAAAACGCCGTCTACATCGGTCATCTGTGTGGCGTCGGTCTGAATATTGCCGCGCCGGCCGAGTGTCAGCCCCGAATTTTCCAGGGCTTGTGTCTCGATTTTCTGCCCGATGGCGGCAACGAGTGTTTGACAAGCGAGTGTGAACTCACTACCGGGAACCGGCGCAACACCCATGCGTCCCCGGGCATCGGGTTCGGTGGTGTGCATCTTCGTGAGCCGTACGCCCGTTAAGACGCCGTCGCGGCTTTCCAAGGCAACGGGGTTTGTGAGGAAGTGAAATTCAACGCCCTCCTCTCGGGCTTCTCGAATCTCTTCTTTATCGGCCGGCGCTTCTTTGAGTGTACGGCGATAAATGAGGTGTACGCGACCTGTCGTCACTCGCCGCGCAGTACGGCAGCAGTCCATAGCCACATTTCCGCATCCGACGACGGCAATGTCGCCGTCCATCTTGGGTTGGCGTCCTGCGATAACTTCTTTTTCAATCTCAAAGAGAAAATCGATACCGTTTCGGTAACCCTTAAGGGTCGTATCCTCATCGGGTAGGCCCAAATACGACCCCTTGGCACATCCGATACCGAGGAAAACGGCTTTGTAGCGAGCCTTCAAATCGGCAAGCGACATGTCGCGGCCGAGCTTTTTGCCGTAAAAGAATGCTCCCCCTAGGGATTTAACGGCATCGGTTTCGTTTTTCAGAATGTCTTTGGGAAGTCGATACGGAGGAATACCGCGAAGGGCCATGCCGCCCGATTCGGTGTCCGCATCGTAGATATCGACGGCAACGCCCTTTTGTAAGAGGTGGTATGCGCAGTTAATCCCGGCAGGACCCACACCGACAACGGCAACCTGAGCTCGGGCGCCCTCCGGAACCGTCTTCTTAAAGAGCGAAGCAATGGTGCCTTGGGTCGCTTCGGCAATGTAGCGTTTGACTTCTTTAATGGCAAGGGGGCCTTCGAGGGCATTTCTTCTGCAGGCTTTTTCGCAGGGTCTGACGCACACGCGTCCGCAGGTCGCAACCATCGGATAGCGCTCGAGAATGACGGCACGCGCCAGAGCGTTTTGTCCGTCACGCACAAAATCCATATAACGCGGAATATTGACGTGGTCGGGGCACCCTTCGATGCAACTTGCGGTGACAACGCCGTAAGAAGAAAGCACTCGAGTGTCCGTGACGGTTTTAAAGAGTTCGTCTTTAAAGTGTGTCAAAGCCGCAATCAACGGCTTGGCGCTTGTGCGTCCGATGCCGCAAAGGCTTGTTTGATCCATTTCACGGGCGGCACTTAAGACGGCATCCCAGTCAACGGTAGCTCCTTGACCGACCGCAAGGCTTGTGAGCGCTTCATCAATAATGACGGAGGCATTACGGCACGGTGTACAGCGTCCGCAGGAATTGGCTCGCACGGTCTTGTAGTAATCGGAAAGAACGCGTGCAAGAGAAACGGTTTTATCGAGAACCAAAAAGCCTGCGTGCGCAACTAGGGCGCGCATGGGGTTGTTCGGGTCGAATTCGGCAATCGCATCAACGGGAAACCCCTCGGATGGGCTTTCGGATTTTCGGTTGTCGAAGATACGACCGTTCCAGACACCATATAAGATTTGTGCCATGTGCTCACCTTTCTGAATAACTTGACTCCAACGCTCGATTGTACTCGGTTTGAGGGGTAAAAAAACTAAGGCAACCGGCTAGCTTTTTCGCTGTACAAGGCGTGAAATTTTTGTTTCGGGACTCGGACGAACGGGACTGTTCCGTCGGCTCGAACTTAAGGAAAAGACCCGATTTACCTTGTCCCGCCCGACCTTACTTGCAGGGCTCATTTAAAGGAAGAGAAGCAACCGTCAGGGCACAACTTACGTTTTTCCTTAAGCCGGATGCGTTCGGATTTGTGGCCTTTCAAATAGGAAGCGAGCTCGGCCGGAGTTGAAGAGTCCGACAAGGGTTCCGAAAGCGAGGGCTCTTTATAAAGAGCGGAAAGAGTGAACCGAAGGTGCGATAGGCTGCGCTTTGTCAGTCCTGTCGTCCCCGACGGCACCTATCAGAACCGGCTGTTTTGAGAGTTGTTTTCAACGGCGGTGCCCTGATCGAGCCACGTTGTTTTTCCGACGCGACGAGCTCCTTCAATCAGAAGAGCCGTCTTTCCGCATCGGGTCTTTTTCCAGTTTTGCAGCTTTTCGTAAGCCTTTCGTTCAAGGTACGTGACAGTTTATTGATTTTCAATGGAAAAATGACGTTGTGTCACGAAATATACCATATTTTTTGATGACTTTGTCACGTAATATTGAGTTGGGTAGAGGTCTTTTGTCACGAAATAACCCTGTTTGAAAGGGTTGTTTGTCACGAAATCTTAGTTTTGACTCTGGAATCGGTCCCTTTCCCCTGTCGGAAAATGACAAATGCGGATATCATGCCGCGTTGCCCTTAAAGAACATATCTGCGTTATGACGCTTCGCCCCTTTTGCGATTGCATTTATCTCGAACGAATCGATGCCAAGCCCGATGCCGGGTTGCTCACGTATCTGTTGCCGGACGTCATTAATCGAGCCGAGAGGTTTTTAAGCCCGAAGCGACAATCGGACTTTCTCTGGACACGGCTTTTGCTGGTGGCCTTGGGCAAGGTGCGAGGTCTTGCAGTGCAATTTCGAGAAAACCCGCCCTACTCGCCGATTGTTTTATCCGACAGCCCCCTTTATTCCACGATTTCTCACACGGCAACGTTTGTCGGTGCGGCTCTTGCGAGCAGTCCAGTGGCGATTGATTTAGAGGTTTTGCGCGCCGATCGCCCGCTTGAGGCGATAGCCGAGCGCTGTTTCGGTTCGGTTTTTTTATCCTATTTCCCGCCGGAAGAAAAAGTGACGGCCTTTTACAAAGCCTGGGGCGTGCACGAATGTGCTGTGAAACTTAACGGAAAATTTTCCGTCGACGGTAGCATTGTTCGCATCCGAATGCCGGATAACCGAGGCGTCCGGATTGTTCACGCTCCGATTGGGAAAAAGACGATTTTTACGCAGGCGCTTGCTGCGGATTTCCGACCCGGTGATCCGATTCTTGTGACGCGAGAGATTCTCGCGCAGATGCTCGCGTCCTAACACCGATAGGCAAAACAGCACGAAAAGATAGGTTTTGTTTTCCTATTGAGTAAAACTAACTCTTGAGTCCATTGAGAGACGAAAGCCTGCCGTGCTGTTGGTGCAGTGAAGCCGCCTATTTCGGTCATTTTTTCGGGGTTTGCAAAGTTTGCAGCCTGTCCCTACATTTCCAAAGGGCCATCGGATGCTGCCTAATACGCGAGAGGATATCTTTGTCCTGAAAAAGAAGTTCTGGTCGATATTTCTGCTGGTCGAACGAAGACCAAAAAGCAAGTTCTTGTTTGTTGGGTCGTAGTAACTCGGACAGGTAGTCGATAATCTGTTTACATTCTTGTTGTGCACCAAACCAAGTGTTACGACGAAGCACTGGTAGGAGATCTCTTTTAACGTCCACTTGCTTCATCGTAGTAATCTGATTGAAATTGAATCGAGTGGGCACACCATCTGTGGCTATGGCGCTATAAAATATGACGCACTTTTTTAACAGTGACCTTTGCGACTCATCAAATGTCTCCTGTTCAATCATTGTGTGCGTGTCATAGACATCACGAGGAGCTGCACGGTTAAGCAACGCGACGATTTTTGCGCCATAGATTTCCAGTGGGTCGACAGTTAAAACCGTTAATTCTTCTTCTAGCCACGGAAGATTAATCCGTTTGCGGACCGGCATTAATACATGGCAACGAAGCATATAGTTGATTTCAATTTTAAGATTGTCTTTCATTCCTCCGGAATTTAGGTACTCATAAACAAATGAGTCAAGCGCATGATACGTTTTGGATCTCTGACTAAGGCGATACCCAGCGGTAGTCATTTTTTCCCGATACGGTCCGTGATTTGTGCTCGTACTGCGAGCATTTCTTCACGAGAGATATTTTCAGCAAAGTCAAAATCAATGTCGACAGACAGTCGTGGCAAGTTATTGAAGATGGTGAGATTAATGGCGGTTCCGCCTTTCAGGGCCAGAATATCGGACAGAAGGGCATCTTTTTGAATAAAGTCCAATATCTCGGCAAGACGACAGACCTTTTCGAAAGTGTCTCGTACGAAACCTAATTCACGAGCTTTACGATTTATGGAAATATTATCCAATAGCATCATAGTCCGACACTCCTTTATCCATCAGGTGTTTTAGGTTTTCCGGCGCATACAACTTCCATTCTTTATTCCACACAAAGCCCCGATTTACGTCGGACAAATAGGATTTTCCCTTCGGTAGGTGCGTTTTACACAGAGAAAAGAAGTCGTTTGAGAGGTCGAGTTCTTTGGCAAAGACCGAGAGGATAAAGCCGGTCTTTTGATAGAGAAAAGCACTCCTGTACTCGGCAAGACACCTTACGAGCGCCTCTTCGTTTAGAGCCGGCATCAGTGCAAGACAACGCAGGAGTTCTTCCAGACCGATGATTTTCCCGAGCATGTTGATTGAATCGGTCACAGTCCGTTCCGGCGTTGTCACGCGAACGCCGTGCATTTCTGTCACAAAGCCGGAAATACGGGGCAAAACACGGCGATACGTTATGCTGCCAAAGGCAAAATCCCGAAATCGGCTTTCACTCGTGACCTGCACTTCGTAGTAGACCTGGTTGGCGCATCCGTAGCATTCAAAAGCGCTGTGGTATGAGACCGTGGCATTCGGAGAGATTTGAGAAGCAATCTGATAACGGTTGAAAACGGGCTGTTGCGTTTCCAAACTGCGTGCAACATACAAATTATGTTTGACGCGTTCGATGTAGCCTTCCCTTTGGTACTCTCGAATCAACCACTTCGCCGAGGGCATGCTTCCGGTACAGCGGACGATGTCGTTTTGGGTGAAGCACCCCAATCGTAGAAGTTTTTCGTAGTGCTTCATGGCTTGTTCCTCGTTTCGTTTGTAGACAATATAGCGCAAAAGGATAGGTTTTACTATCCTTTTGTGCAAAATTTACTACGGCTTTTAAATAATCTCTTCAGCAACAGTCGCGCCCCTAAACGGCGCGAAGGGTGTCACGGTATGTCACGCAGGAAAAACGCGTAATCAAGAAATCCGATTAAAGATCTTTCGCGTAGGTATCTTTTACGCCTAAGCGTCTCCAGTACCGCCGCACGAAACGAAAGAGCCAGAAAAGAGCCCCGGCTGTCAGGAGTCCCCCGATAACCGAAAGCCAGAACGAGTACGAGTAAAGAAGGTAAATCACGAGGATGCCGACGACCATAGGAACCCCTTCCATCCACGTCAGCCCCGTTTTCTTCGGCTCTTCGGTCTTGATTCCTGCGAGTTCTGAAATCTCGATGATGCGCGTGGCGCTCTCATCTTCCGTGACGGAGCCCTGACTTTCCGGGAGTGCTACGCCGCGCTCGGCAAGGATGTGCTTGATTGCCTTATCATCGGTGTCGGTGTGTTCTTTGCCGTACAGGTCAAGAAGCGCTTGGTCGGACAGAGCTTTTAACTCGGTCAGACGCTTGCGAAAATGCTTTTTGTTATCAATCATGCTTCTATCCTTTCGAGCAAAACGGTTGCCTGAGCCGACATTCCCTCGCCTCGCCCTTCGAATCCGAGTTTTTCATTGGTTTTGGGTTTGACACTGACGTCTGCAGGATTGACTCCTAAGGTCGCAGCCAAAGTCGCTTCGATTTTTGCGACATGGGGATTGATTTTCGGAGCTTCGGTGATAAGAACGGCATCGAGATTTCCGACGCGCCAGCCGACCTCACGGACGCGCCTGACAACGTCTTTGAGCAACTGAAGGGAGTTAGCGCCGAGGTAAGATGCATCCGTATCGGGAAACAAGAGCCCGATATTACCCAAATGTGCTGCCCCCAAAAGCGCGTCAATGACGGCGTGTGTGAGAACATCCGCATCGCTGTGACCGTCAAGCCCTTTTTCATAGGCAATTTCAACGCCCCCGAGAATGAGTTTTCGATCGTCTGCAAAGCGGTGTGAGTCATATCCGAGTCCGATTCGGGTCTTGGGCATACGGTTTCCTAAAATGAGTCGCGCCAGGCGTAAATCTGCCGGTTCCGTGATTTTAAAGTTAATCGGTGAGCCGAAGACGACACGAACCGTGCCGCCGCATGCGCGTACGGCACTCGATTCGTCCGTGGCATTGAGGTTCTTCGATAATGCGGTTATGAGCGTTTTCAGGGGAAAGACCTGGGGCGTTGCCATACGCACTAGGCCGTTTCTTTCAAGGTCCTGAGCAATGAGGCCGTTTTCATCGATGCGTTTTACGGTATCGGGAAGTCGCATGGCAAGGACGGCACCGGCTTTGCCCTCTTTTACGGCCTTAAGGGCAACGTCTTTTAAGTGCCGCACGTCATCGGGGGATACGAGAGCGCGAGCTGCATCGTGCACAAAAACGAGCGTGTTCTCGGGAAAATCGTCTTTTAAGGCTAAAAGCGTCCGGTAGACCGTTTCTTCGCGTGTTGCCCCGCCGGTTGTCAGGACTTGGGCATTCGAAAGATCCTGAGACGCAATCACCGCATCGCCTGCCTGAACGGCAACGACAACGGTCGCCTCGGGAAGGGCTTGCTGCATGGCTTTGACCGAGACTTCGAGGACTGAACCCGCCTTTTCTCCGAGCGATAGGTATTGCTTCGGAACGGCCGAAGCCATGCGGGTTCCGGTGCCTGCGGCCGGGATAATCACAAGTGTGGGATTGTTGCCAAGAGCCACGGGTTTCTCACTTAAAACAGGGTATGTCACGATTTTTGCGAAACGAGCAGGAGCAAAGCCTAATTTTAATGCCGACGTTTCGGTCTACGTGTCTTGGAGCAAAAACGACACGAGATTTTCGTGTGCGATTCCGTCTCGCGGGCGCAAGATGGGATCGAGCGACAGAACATACTTGGGCCAATTGTCTTGAATTTGATAAAGGGGAGAAAACTCGCGCTTCTCCGTTTCCGGACTTGCCAGAAGGTAGCAGACTTGAAAATACCGTTTCTCTCCGTTGCGTTCGGCGACAAAGTCGACTTCGCGCCCGTCGGCCTGACCGATTGAAAGCGTCCATCCGTGGCTCATCAGGTGGGTACACAGAATGTTTTCGAGTACCTGATCGATGTCACGCAGATTCGACTGCGGGAAGAGAGCCTCGCGAAAGCCGTGATCGGCCGCGAAAACTTTCGATTGAAAGCGAAGGAGTTCTTTGCCTTTAATGTCGGCACAGGTTAATTTATCAAACGCGAAGGCTTCACATCCCGCGTCGATGTACTCCAAAATTGTGTCCCGCGATAAAGAGGTTTTTTCCGATTTCAAAAACTGTTCGATGGCTTTCGGGGAAATTCGATGTCCGATTTGCTCCGTTAGGTACCGAAAGAGCATTTCCAGACGGTGGGTTTGTCGAATATTTCGACGTTGGGCAATGTCTTTAAGAACAATGCTCTCGAAAATGTCGCGCAAATACAGGTGGGCCGATGCCGTGTCCTCGTAGGCTGTAATACCCGGCATGCCGCCGACAAGAAGGTACTCGTTCCACAAGGTCGTGCGGTCGATTGCCTGATCGGTTTGTTTGGCCCGGTGTGCCTGGCGAGCCTCACAAAACTCGGCAAACGTAAACGGAAAAACGCGAAAACGCACAAAACGACCCGCCAGGTGCGTTGCAAGTTCTCCTGAGAGGAGCTTGGAATTGGACCCTGTGACGTAGATATCGCAGCGGTTTTCCGAGCGAAGGGAATTGACGCATAACTCCCAGTTCGGTACGTTTTGGATTTCGTCTAAAAAGACAGTCAAACGTGCCGGAGAGCGGTCGATGGCTTTTCTGATGTAGGCGTAGAGCGTCTGATAGTCCGTAAGGTCCGAGAGCGTCAGGAGTTCGAAGTTCAAAAAGAGGAAGGCGTTTTCCGGCAGTCCCCCTCGCCTTTTTTTGTCCTCGGCTATGAGGCGCAGCAACGAAGACTTTCCCGTACGGCGCATTCCGGTGATGACTTTCACGAGGCCGTCATCGTAAAACGGGACAATTTGTTTGAGTAGGTGCGGACGACTGATTAACATGCGGTCTTCCTTGGACTTAATCCGATCTATCATCGAGTATAGTCGATGATTTGATTAAAAAGAAGCATTTCGTCGATTATAGTCGATAGACGTGTCGCCCTGAAAGGACTTAACCGGATACGCTGCGCTTTTTTACCTTGGCAAGGCGGGAGGCAATCGGCTCGAACGTCTTTCGATGAATCGGGAGAACGCCCAGACGCTCGATGGCGGCCATGTGCTCGGCCGTCCCGTACCCCATGTGGTGCTCAAATCCGTATCCCGGATACTCCTTGGCATAACGCTTAAAAAGCGCGTCGTGCGCCGTTTTGGCCAAAATCGAGGCAGCGGATATTTCCGGAATGCGGTCATCGCCCTTGATAATCGTCCGAATCCGATACGGCATGTGCGGCATGCGGTTGCCGTCGATTAAAAGTATGGTCGGTCGGATCGAAAGCCCTAAAACGGCTCGTTTCATCGCAAGGAGTGTGGCCTCAAGGATGTTCATCGAATCGATTTCTTCGACGGTGGCAAAGGCCACGGACCAGGCAAGAGACCTTTCTTGAATAATCGGGGCTAAGGCGTTTCGTTCGGAAGGTGTGAGTTTCTTACTATCTTTAAGGCCTTCGATCGGATTTAAGGGATTTAATATCACGGCTGCCGCATAGACGGGACCGGCAAGCGGTCCCCGCCCTGCTTCGTCGATGCCGGCGGGAAGTCGCATGTCGTCTTGAGAGTCGGTTTCAAACAAATCGAGCGTGGCGCGGTCTTTCATCGGTGTCGAAGTAGAAAAACGAGTCCCTTATTTTGAACGCCCCGGGTACAAAAAAGCAACCCGAAGGTTGCCTTTTTGCCCGACGGCACTTGCCTTAAGAAGCATCCTTTTCGGCTTTCTTTTTTTTCGGGATGTACCGAAATTCGTAATCGTTCAAAGCCTCGGAGGCAATCTTCCCGAGTCCGATTAAGGCGATGAGATTCGGGATGACCATCAGGCCGTTAAATAAGTCCGCCAGTTCCCACACCAGGTTCACTTGCAAGAGCGAGCCCAAAAAGATAAAGAGAACGACGATGTACTGGTACGGACGCACGCAGCGCGGACCGAAGAGGAACTTGACGTTTTGCTCGGCAAAAAAATACCAGCCGATAATCGTCGAGAAGGCAAAGAAAAGAAGACAGATCGCCACAAATCTGTAACCGAACGAGCCTAAACCTAATTGGAAAGCGTGCTGCGTTAAGGCAATGCCTGTGGTCTTTCCGTCCAAAACTCCGGTACTTAAAATCACGAGCGCCGTCATATTAAGGACCACGAACGTATCGAAAAAGACGCCCATGATGGCCACAAGACCTTGTTTGGCCGGGTGGTCGACCTTGGCTACGGCGTGTGCATGCGGGGTCGAGCCCATACCGGCTTCGTTACTAAATAGGCCGCGAGCCACGCCGTATCGAATCGCCTCCTTGACGCTTGCACCGATTACGCCCCCGGTTGCCGCTGTCGGGTTAAAGGCTCCGACGAAAATCATCTCGAAGGCCGGAATAATTTGGTCGTAATACTCGATTAACACAATCAAGCCGCCTGCGAGGTAGAAAAGCGCCATGATCGGAACGATTTTTTCCGTGGTCGAGGCGATGCGGCGAATTCCGCCGATGAAAATAAAGGCGGCAATGAGAGCAACAACGATGCCGACGAGCCAAGGCTTGATACCGAAAGCAAAGTCAAAGGCAAGCGCAATGGAATTGGCCTGCACCATATTGCCGATAAAGCCCAGAGCAATGATGATGGCTACGGAAAAAAACATCGCCAGGGGCTTGCAGTGTAAGCCGTTTGTGATGTAGTACGCCGGTCCCCCCGTCACGTGCCCGTTTGCGTCCTTGGTTTTAAAGTGCTGCGCCAGGACGGCTTCGACGAAGATGGTTGCCATGCCGAAAAAGGCGGCAATCCACATCCAAAAGATTGCACCCGGGCCCCCCATTGCCAGGGCCGTGGCGACACCGGCAAGATTTCCGGTCCCGACCTGTGCGGCAATGGCTGTAGCCAGGGACTGGAAGGAACTCATGCCCGAGCCGTCGGCTTTATTGCCGAAAAACTTGACGTGACGCAGAACGTAGGACGCGGCTCGACCGAAACGGCGAACCTGCACGAAGCGCAACTTAAAGGAAAAATAAATGCCGGTGCCGACAAGCAAAGGAATCAGGCAGAACGGCCCCCAAAGAACACTGTTTAAGTTAGAAACAAATGCAGTTAACTCGTGCATAGGTTTCCCCCTTTCATCAAAAAGAATTAAAAGGACGAACCCGGAAACCTTTCACGAATCAGGGCCACGGCGGCAATTGTTTCAGAAAGTGACTTAATCGAGCAAGTTTTTATGAGGTGCCCAGACCAGGCGTACGCGATTGTGTATCAAATCGGTCTCAGCAAAATATCTTATATCGCTCCCGAGACCGGCGGCAAAAATGAGGGTGTCATTGAGCCAGACAAGCGGCAATTTGATGCGCTCGAAGGGCGGAATCTTCGCAGCCTGGTACTGGAGCTTGAGGTTGCGACTCGGGCGTAAGGCATAAAGCTTAATTTTTTCACCCCCGCGCCGCGCGCGTAAGCGGAGAGGCCCTTTTTTTAGGATATCGGCATCAAAGCCTTCTTGGCCTTCTCGGCACGGGATAAAGCAAAGCGATCCGCCCCAGAGCGGAAAACTGACGGACGCCTCCCCTTTCCAGACAAAGTCTTGATCGAGCGCTGCAATCGGACGCTTACCGACGGCATCGGTCAAAATAAGTTTCATGCCCCAGCGCCTCAGCTCTTTTCCTTCAAAGCGAATCGCCAGTTTGGTGTCCGTATCCGATTCGCAAATCTGACGCAGTGTTTCCGTCATTTTTGCCTTGCTCGGATAACGAATCTTGTTTTGCTTGAGCCAAGTGCGTACGACAAGCGCCTGACGGTCTTCGGTGAGCTCTCTTAGGGCTTTAATCGAAAGTGAATTGTCACTCGCATTTAAACAATGTCGTGTATCTTCAAGGGCTAAGTCCTTAAGTATCTCCGATGCGGTAGCGATATTTCGAATCGAGCGGTCGGCAGCTTCTTTCCAGCCCGTGCGTGCCTCGGCAAGAACCGGAAAGACCTTGTTTCGAATGAGGTTCCGCAGATAACGCGTGTCGGTGTTGCTCTCGTCTTCGACAAAGCGTAAGTGCTGAGATTTGACGTAGGCAGTAATCGTTTCACGCTCAATCTGTAAAAAAGGACGGGCGAGTGTCACGGGTTGACCTTTTCCGAACGAAAGATCTCGCGTGCAAGGCAGGGACGAAAGCCCCTCAAGGCCTGCTCCGCGCATCCAAGAAATCAGAAACGTTTCGAGTTGATCGTCTAAGTGATGGGCCGTCATGACAGCATCGGCCTTAAGCGCGACTGCCCTTTTGTAAAGCGCCCGGTATCGCGCCTCGCGAGCCGCCGCTTCCGGACCTAATCGAGAAGCCCGAGAGACAAAGACACGAATCTCCTCGAAAGGAATCCCGAGTTTTTTACATTGCTCGGCGCAGATTTTTCCCCAAAGGTCGGCATTTTCCGAAAGTCCGTGGTTGATGTACACGGCCGTAATCGAAGAAATTTCGCTTTGATGCGCTTGCTTGAGTGAGGCTGCGGCAATCGACAGGAGCGCTGCCGAATCGCGTCCGCCCGAGTAGGCAATCACGAGGCGAACGGGACTGACGGTCGATAGCGAAAACTCGGAGGCTTCGGTTTTCATTCGCGCTTGCGACACATTGCGCACCGAGGCCATAAAGGCGTCAATCAGCGTCATTTTGTTCGACCCTCTGGCGCGAGTCGCTTTCCCGTCTTTTTTCATGACGTCTCACTTGTTTCTTTTTTCACTTTCCGAGTGCCGGTGCGCTTTTTATCGGCGCTTTTTCCTGCGGCGGCTTGGGTTGTCTTTGCCGCTTTTTTTCGGAGTGCGGCTTTCTTTACTGCAACTTTCCGAGGCTTGACGGGCTTTTTCTCGACGTTAGGCGTTGCCGATTGCTCTTTCAGGGTTTGCGCAACGTCTTTCCGTTCTTGAGGGGCATCCTGAGTTACCGGTTGCGTTGAAATCACGCTTTTTTCTTCGAGGTATTTGCCGTAAAGCGCAAGGCGCGTGCTTCGACGCGCTAACAGATCTTCGGTTGAAAACGTCAAAAGCGCTCCCAGTTGGTCGGCAAGAGCCTTTCGAAGCGTTAAAGCCATAAGGGCCGGATCGCGGTGCGCTCCTCCGAGGGGCTCGGAAATAATCTTATCCACGAGGCCGAGATTAAAGAGTTTGGCAGCCGTAAGCGAAAGAGATTCGGCCGCTTCCGGGGCTTTGCCGGCATCTTTCCAGAGAATCGAGGCGCAGCCTTCGGGGCTGATAACCGAGTAGACGGCGTACTGCAAAATCATCACCGTGTCGGCAACGGCAAGCGCGAGTGCGCCTCCCGAGCCTCCTTCCCCGATAATCACACTGATGACGGGAACTTTTAGGTGCGTTAATTCGAAAATCGACCGCCCGATTGCCTCGGCCTGATTGCGTTCTTCGGCATCGATTCCGGGGTATGCCCCCGGGGTATCGACAAAGGTAATCACGGGTAGCCCGAACTTTTCGGCAAGCTTCATGACGCGAAGGGCTTTGCGAAACCCCTCGGGCTTGGTCATGCCGAAGTTGCGCTTGGTGCGCTCTTTGGTATCGCGCCCTTTTTGATGGCCGATGACGGCTACGGCGTGTTTGCCGAGGTGCGCAAGTCCCGCGACAATCGAGGCATCGTCGGCAAACATCCGATCGCCGTGGAGTTCCGTAAAGTCGCTGAAGATAGCCTGAATGTAGTCAAGCGTATAGGGACGTGCCGGGTGGCGTGCTAATTGCGTAATTTGCCAATCCGTTAGGTTCGAGTAAATCTCCGAGAGGCGTTTGGCATAACTGCGTTTAAGCTGAGAAAGGCGTGAGGCGCGATCGGTGTCGCTTACGGAGGTATCGAGTTCGAGCTCTTCGATTTTATTGTGGATGACTTCTAAATCTTCCTCAAAATCAAAATAGGAAATCTTTTTTACCATCGCCCTCAACGTCCTCGTTGTCTTTAATAACGCACGGCAAATCCCGTGCGGTCACGCCAAAGGAGCCACGTGGCGGCCGTGCGATACGGACGCCACGTGTCACTGACGCTTAACATTGTATCGAGATTGCCGAAAAGTTTGAGTCCAGCTGCCTTCAGTCCGTAGTCGCCGAGAGGGAAGATATCGGGGCGATTGAGTCCGAAAATTAAAATCATGTGACCGGTCCAGGGACCGACGCCCTTAATGGCTGTCAAGCGCGCGAGAACCTCCTCGTCCGTTATGGGGCTTAGCGCCGATTGCGTGAGAGTCCCGGCTAAAAAACCTCGGGCAAGGCCCGAAAGCGCACTTTGTTTGGTGCCCGAAAGGCCGAGCCCTTTTAAGCCTTTAAGGCCGAGCGTGCGAATTCCCAAGGGGCAATTGCCCGGGCTCGCCTCATGAGCGGCCTTTAAAACCCGGTCTTTGGCTTTGACGGCGGCGTCGTTACTCACCTGTTGGCCGCACACGGCCCGTACCATGGCAGAAAATAAATCCGTACACGACATGAGACCGTCGCCCCGAGCGTTTTCGATCAAGGGAGATAAGGTCGAATCGCTCTTTAAATGGTTAAGAGCCGCCTCCCACCAAGAAACGACCGTCAGGCGCGTCTCCACGTCGTAACTCCCGCCCTGTCTTCAAGGACGATACCGGCTTCGGTAAGTTCCTGACGGATGGCATCGGCCTTGGCCCAGTCTTTTGCAGCCTTCGCCGCGGCACGTTCGGCAATTTTTTCTTCAATGGCGGCTTCGTTTAGCCCTGTCGTGGCACCCTTGATGAACGTGGCCGGGTCTTTTGTGAGAATATTAAAAATGTTTCCGAGCGAAAGAAGTTCGGAAGAAAGCGCCGTATCCTTGGTGCGATTGACTTCAGCGGCAAGCTCAAAGAGCACGCCCACGGCCTGCGGGGTATTGAAGTCATCGTCCATCGCCGCCTTAAAGCGTGCAGCAAAGGGCCTGTTCCAATCAATCGGTACCCCTTCCCGTGCCGGTGTTTCGTTCAAGGCACTGTAAAGGCGCGTTAGTCCCTTATGCGCATCTTCGATTAGGCTCGGATTAAAACTAATCGGGCTTCTGTAGTGACTGCGAAGTAAGAAAAAGCGCAACGTCTCGTTGCCGTTTCCTTCTCCGTACTTACCGTTTGTTTCCTTTAATGCATCGCGGATTGTCCAGAAGTTTCCGAGCGATTTACTCATTTTTTCTTCGCTGCCGTCGGCACTTCGAACACGCAGGGGGCCCGAATGCATCCAGATATTGGCAAAGCCCAGTCCGTGCGCCCCCTCGCTTTGGGCAATCTCGTTTTCGTGGTGCGGGAAAATCAAATCCGGACCGCCCCCGTGAATATCAAAGTGTTCCCCGAGGTAAAAGCAACTCATGGCCGAGCACTCGATGTGCCAGCCCGGCC
>ERZ1673744.539-NODE-539-length-47817-cov-6.112747_pt1 | contig 47817 bp, 48 predicted proteins | sample MGYA00580207_ERZ1673744 | MGnify/ENA primary metagenome ERZ1673744 (study PRJEB41218, sample SAMN15661751) | gut metagenome | host: Homo sapiens | place: Canada: London | collected 2015-08-20/2019-03-30 | study: EMG produced TPA metagenomics assembly of... | reverse complement strand
ATTCTTGAGAAACACGCCCCTCCTCTCGGAGGGTAAATGTCCCCGGCGGTTCCCCGCCGGGGTTTAGGCTCACTGCTTCTTGTCCTTGAGCATCTTGCCGCACTTGGGGCACCAGTCCGCGTTGGAGGGGACGGTGCTTCCGCACTCGGGACAGACGATGCTCTCGGTGGAGATGTCCTCGGTTCCGTCGGCGTGGACGACGACGTTCTCCTGGGCCTCGTCGAACTTCGCCCCGCACTTGGGGCACTCGGTCGCGTCGGAGGGGACCTCCGCACCGCATTCGGAGCACTGGAAGAAGTCCTTCTTCTTCACCCTGAGCTCATCGGGGACGTCGATGTACGCTCCGCACTTCCTGCAGTTGACCTCTCCGGGCAGGACCATGGCGCCGCACTGCTTGCACCTTCCGTATCCCTGGGGGTACAGCCTTCCCTCGGCCTCCATCTTGGCGCGGGTCTTCTCGGCGCTGCTCCTCATCATGGCGGAGAACACCAGGATCATGAAGAACAGGATTGCGGCGAACGCGACGGTGTAGGCGGTTCCGGTCAGGCAGATCATGGTCGTGTCCGCATCGTAGTCGTACCAGAACACCAGCGATGCTGCCGTGGACTCCGACTCCGTCTGCGCGTTCTCCATGATGCCTATGCCTATCTGGTAGTACTGGCCGTCCTGCAGTCCGAGGCCGGTTATCGTCCCGTGGTACCATCCGTCCGATCCCAACATCATGCTGGACGGTTCAAGGTACGTGTTCACGGCCTCCGAGCCCGCACGGTTGGCCATTCCGAAGGATATGCCCACCACGGGTACGTACTGCACCAGGACGTCCCAGTCCTCGCCCTCGAGCTCGGGATTGACGTAGAACTCGATGGTGTCCGTGGCCTCGTCGTAGGTCACGTCCTTGATCTGGTTGCTGTCGGTGTTGATCAGATTCTCGTTGCTGGCGAGGGTGCCTGAGAAGGCGAACGTGCCCAGCAGGAGGGCTGCCACGATGAAGATCACTCCGACCACGGTCTTGACCTTGACCGACATGACCTTCAGGAGGTGGGGGATCATGTACAGCACTACGGCCACCACGAGGAATCCCATGCAGTTCGTGCCCATGTAGATCTCGAGGATGAGCGCCAGTGCTATGGCGGCGACGATCCCAAGCCACTGTTTCGGGGTGAGGGACTTGAAGTCGTCGATGAATCCCGCCATCGGTGACTTCTTGCCCTCCACTGTTTCAGTCATTGGCCATACGTAACAGGTACTGTTTATAAAGGCATTGGAGGGAACGGACATCGTTCGCGTTATGCCAGCGCATCCGGACCGAGGGGGATATAACGCTGGACGACGATGGGGAGCGCATGGCCATCCTGACCCTGATATGCCCCGGATGCGAGAAGAGGACCCTGATCGACGACGAAGACGAGAGCAGCTACTGCATGCACTGCGGACAGAGGTTCGAAGACGTGGCGGTGGAGAACGCCGTACCTGTGGAACCCGTGGTGGAATCCGCCCTGAAGCTCTCCGGAGCCATCGGGGACGAGTCGTTCGAGCCCGCGGACTACAGCGGGGAGCCCTGGTACCCCGACGTCCAGAGGATAGAGTCGATGCTCATCGAGGGGGACGCCGAAGGGGCGGCGGACGAGCTCGCGAAGCTCCTGGACGCCAACAAGGACACCAGCACGGAGATCGAGAAGTGCATGCACGACGTGGTCGCCGGATGGCTTGTAGACTGCATCGCCGACGGGGAGGCCTACGCTGGGGGAGTCGCCGACATCGCGAGGCTCATCGAGGAGTACGGGGAGGACTCCGGGCCCAACATGCTCATCGCCTCGCTGTTCTACGCCCTCGCTCAGACGCCCGAGCTCATTAGGGTGCCGGAGGACGCTGCGATCGTCGCGGAGACGCTGTTCAATCTCCTCCTGGACTACCCGGAGGTGGAGCCCGACATCAGGGTTCAGCTGGAGCTGTGCACGGACTTCATGCACGTCAGCGGACTGCTGGTGGACCAGGCGGACTCGATGTCCGGTGACGACGAGGAGATGAACGACATCAGGGACTGGATCTACTCCCTGCAGGACTTCGTGAGGATCTTCGGCGACGCGATTTACGATGCATGCGACGTCGTGGGCGACGAGGCCATAGACGGTCTTGTGCAGAGATGGCTCGAGGAGGACATCTCGACCATCGGCGCCAACGTCAGGGACATCGCCGACTCGTACCTGGACGGGGAGATCGACGCAGACAAGGCCAAGGAGCAGGTCGCGGAGTACCTCCAGATGTACTCCAGCTGAACAAATGCTTAATACGCGTTGGGCATGGGAGAGTCCCGGAGCGAGTCATGGCAACCATCGAGGAGCAGATCAAGGAATTGGAGGACCAGATCTCCAAGACCAAGTACAACAAGGCTACCGAAGCTCACATCGGCAAGCTCAAGGCGAAGATCGCCAAGCTCACCCTCGAGGAGGAGAAGAGACGCTCCTCCAAGGCGCCAACCAAGGGTTTCTACGTCAAGAAGGCGGGGAACGCCACAGTCGCTCTGGTGGGATTCCCGTCCGTGGGAAAGTCCACTCTTCTCAACCAGCTCACCGGCGCCAAGTCCGAGGTGGGTGCATACCACTTCACCACCCTCGACGTCGTCCCCGGAGTCATGGAGTACAACCATGCCAAGATCCAGATCCTGGACATGCCGGGACTGATCAAGGACGCCTCCCGCGGAAAGGGAAGGGGAAGGGAGGTCATCGCCGCCGCGAGGTCCGCTGACGTCATCCTCCTGGTCGTCGACATATTCAACCCCAACATGAACGTCCTGTTCAGGGAGCTGTACAACGCGGGCATCCGTCTGAACCAGAAGAAGCCCGATGTCGTCATCACCCACTCCGACCATGGCGGTATTTTGGTGAAGCCGACTCTGAAGCTCACCAAGATCGACGTGGACACGATAAAGGACATGACATCGGCCTACGGGCACGTGAATGCGACCGTCGTCGTCCGTGAGGACATCGACGTGGAGCAGATGCTGGACGTGCTGGCGGGCAACAGGGTGTACATCAAGGCCGTCATGGCCATCAACAAGGTGGACCTGGCCAAGCCCGGACAGCTGGAGGCCGTCTTGGAGATGCACAAGCAGTACCGCTGCGTCCCGATCTCGGCGGCGACCGGATACGGGGTCGACGACCTGAAGCAGGCTCTCTACGACACCATCGACATGATCCGCATCTACCTCAAGCCCCAGGGCCAGGAGGCGGACATGGACATCCCGCTGATCGTCAAGCGCGGGAACACCGTGGGCGATGTGTGTGAGCTCATCCACAGGGATTTCAGGAACAACTTCCGCTACGCGATGGTCTGGGGCAAGAGCGCCAAGTTCCCCGGCCAGACCGTGGGCATGGACCACGTCGTGGCGGACGAGGACGTCGTGTGCATCATCGTCAAGAGATGAGCCTCTGTCCGGAGATGGACAACCTCCTTTTCCGTTGTCCATTATAGCACATAATAGTGAAATACAATCCTTCGGATGCCCCAGCATGGCAAAGAGAGACCTGATCTCAGTTTCTGACATGCAGGACGAGTGGCCTCAGCTTGTGGATCTCGCCATCAAGCTCAAGGCCGAGCGCGGACACCACGGCGACCCCCTCAAGGGAAAGACGCTGGCCATGATCTTCGAGAAGCCCAGCACCCGCACGAGGATCTCCTTCGACGTCGCCATCACGGAGCTCGGGGGACACGCTCTCTACATCGACGAGTCCAAGATGCAGATGGGTGTCCACAGCGAGACTGTCGAGGACACCGCCAGGGTGATGAGCCGTTTCGTCCACGGAATCATGTACAGGGCGTTCGACTACAAGATGATGGACAAGTTCGGTGAGTGGGCGACCGTCCCGGTCATCAGCGGACTCGACAATCTGGAGCACCCCTGCCAGGCCCTCGCCGACATGGTCACGATCAAGGAGAAGCTCGGAGGCTTCCGCGGAAAGAAGCTCGTGTACCTCGGAGACGGGAACAACGTTTGCAACTCCCTGCTGTACGCCTGCGCCATCATGGGCATCGACATGGTCGCATGTTGCCCCGCAGTCCGCATGCCCAACGCCGAGATCATGTGGAAGGCGTCCAAGATCGCGGAGGCCAACGGTTCTCAGATCATCGCATCCCACGATCCCCAGGAGGCCTGCGTCGACGCGGACGTCCTCTACACCGACACATGGATCTCCATGGGAGACAAGACCTCCGAGGAGGACGCCATCAAGCTGTTCCAGGCCTACCAGATCAACGACCAGCTGCTCTCCATCGCGAAGCCCACATGCATCGTCATGCACTGCCTGCCCGCCCACAGGGGACAGGAGATCACGAACGAGGTCATCGAGGGTCCGCACAGCGTGGTCTTCGACCAGGCCGAGAACAGGCTCCATGCCCAGAAGGCCGTCCTCTACACCCTGATGAAGGATTGAAAACAACTTCCGGCGGTTCTCCGCCGGTTTTTTCCTATCGTGGACCCGGTCCGTATTCTCCGATGTCTGGAATCACTCAACAGGAGATTCTCACAGCGATACGAGATTCAGAAATGGGGATCCCCCCGAAGGGGGAAATGGTTTGTTATAGCCTCAGATTCAGTTTCCGTAGGACTTGACGGTGTCGACCATGGCCTTCATGTTCTCATCGGGAGTGGCCACAGCGATTCCGCATCCGGAGGAGATGACGTTGAATCCGGCATCGACGGACTTCTTGGTTCCCTCGATGGTCTCCTCAACGGTTCCCTGGAACAGGGGCCTGACGGATCCGACGTTTCCGACCAGGACGGTCTTTCCGCCGACCTTCTCGACAGCCTTGAAGGGGTCGACCTTCTCCTCGATGGAGATTCCGGTGACTCCGGTGGCGGCCATCTGGTCGAGGATGGGGTAGGTGTCTCCGCAGATGTGGAGGACGGTGTACTTTCCATCCTTGGGCTTCAGGGCGGTCTTGACGTGGTGTCCGGCGGCCTCGTCGAACATGTCGGGAGCGAGCATGTCGGTGGATCCGGAGGGCTCGGAGCACTGGACGACATCTGCACCGGCGTCCATCAGGGCGTGGGTGTAGGCGGTGACGATGGGGTTGACGGCGTCGACCCATTTGTCGACCTCCTCGGGGCACATCATCATTCCGAAGACCAGGTTCTCGGTGTTGACGAGGTTTCCGGTCAGGGTGAAGGGTCCGGTGTTTCCAGCGACGATGGCGTAGTTCTCTCCGTGGGACTTGGCGAGGAGCTCGATCGCCTGGATGGCGATGGCGGGCCTGCCGCCCTGGATGAACTCCTCGGGGGCCATCAGGTTGGCGGGGTCGTCGTACTCGCTGGTCATGGGGTCGAATTTGAAGGGGTGGGCCTTGATCATGGGGGCGGCGTCCTTCTTCTCGACCTGGACGGTGGCGCCGAGCCTCTCGGACTCAGCGGTCAGGCAGAAAGGTGCCCTGCAGCACTCGAAGCCGAAGATGTCGGCCTGAGCGGCTCCGAGTTTGGCCATGAGCTCAGCGTTCTTGTGGGCCTCGGGCCAGGCGGCTCCGGTCTTCTCCATCTGTCCGAGGGTGGCGGACTGGGTGAAGATGGCCACGGGGGGCCTGTCCAGAGATTCCTGTTTCATTGCAGCGAGTACTCTCTCTTTAGGAGTCATTGTCATTTTGAATATCTCCTTGGTTGAAGCAATGTCTTTCTCATATTAAAACAAAGGGGACATTGGTTGTGGCTCTTTATTACGCGCGCGTTTTAAGGAATCACTCACGGGTCATATGACGACGTCGGACAGGTCCCTGAGCGTCCCGAGGTCCATGAGTCCCATGTCCGTCACGCCGTAGATCTCCGCAGAGGCGAAGTCGGAGTCCCTGAGGGCGGGCGCCATGACGCATTCCTTGTCCAGGACCAGGTCGTTCCCGGAAGAGAACGGGCTGAACGGGGGGAGTACGATCACGCCGTCCCTCCTGGCGTGGACGAAGCACTGGATCTTCATCCCGCCGCCGACGGCGCCGGGGATCCTGACGGACGGGTGCTCGTGGCCGATGATGACCGGCCTCACCCCCGAGTCCACGTGCCCGTGCTCCAGGCGGTAGCCCATGATGTCTATGTTGTCGACGGCCAGTATCCCCATGTCGCCGATGATGTTCTGGATGTAGTTGTCGTGGTTCCCCTTGATGACCACGGTCTCCGCGGCCTCGGCGAGAAGACCTATGATCCTGCGCACCTCGCGCTTCTCCTCGAACCCGGCGCGCTTGAAGTCGTGCTTTATGTCCCCCAGCAGGACGACGCGCTCCGGCTCGTACCTGCACAGGATGTCGTTCAGGGCGTCGCGGATGGACTCAGTGTTGATCCTGGGTATGTACATGCCCTCCTGCTCGAGGGCGCGCTCGTAGCCGAGATGGAGGTCGCCCATGACGACGGTTGGCCCCTCCTCCAGGATGAGGCACCTGTCGCTGGTGATGCGTACCCCCGGCAGGATCTCCTTGTACCTCATGATGGCGGTGAAGAACGAATCATAATATGAAAGATGCTTCCCGGCCCCCTCATGGCAAGCGGAGGGGCCGGGCGTTCGTCTCAGTTCCCGGAGGCGACGGGCCTGTCCACAGGCTGTCCGCATGTGGGGCACATCGAGAACGGGTAGAGCGCAGGGATTTCATGTCCGCAGTAGGTGCATCTCATGAATCTTCAATCCCGGGCGGCGGTTAAAAGGGGTTCCCTCCTACCCGTTCGGGCATAAACAACCACGGAACGTTGTTGGATGGATGGTCCCCCGGAGGTCTGGCACTTCGGATCGGAACTACCTGTTTCCGAGTTGGTCACGGGAGGTTCTGGACAAGCTTATCACCGAGTAGAATCTACACCCCGTGTCCATGATAACCCACACATTCCAGATACTTCCGTCGGTCGGTTCCAAGAAGGAGAGGGCCATCTGGGAGGACGGCGTCCGCAGCTGGGACGATTTCCTGTCCTCCGAGACTGTGAAGGCCATGAGGCCGGATGCAAAGGAGCGGGGCGACGTCCTGCTGACCCAGGCCTCCGAGCTCCTGGACGACGGCGACGCCCGGTCGCTGGCCGACATGATGCCGAAGGGGGAGGTGTGGAGGATGTACCGCCACTTCAGGGACAGGGCGGTCTATCTGGACATCGAGACGGACGGACTCTCCAGGGACGCCCTGGTGACCGTCGTGACGGTCCACAGGCCCGGGGACACGGTGACCCTCACGGAGGGCATCGACCTGACACCCCAGGCGCTGACGGACGCACTCGACGGGGCAGCCGTCCTCGTGACGTTCAACGGAAGCTGCTTCGACGTGCCTGTTCTCAGGAACAGCTTCCCCGAGGTCGACTGGGACATACCGCAGTTCGACCTGCGCTTCGCCTCCAGGAAGGTCGGGTACAGGGGAGGGCTCAAGCCCCTGGAGATCGAGCTGGGCATCACCCGTGCCGAGGAGATAGAGGGTGTGGACGGCGCCGAGGCCGTGCGCCTGTGGAAGTTCTGGGAGAAGCACGGCGACAGGGACGCGCTGGACATCCTCACCGAGTACAACCGCGCGGACACCGTGAACCTCGAGCGGATCGCCGACATCATCTACGACAGGCTGGTGAGGGAGCATGCCGGCTACCGCTGGTGACCTCCGCAGGATGCAGAGGGACCTGGACGCCGCGGCGCGGACCCTGCGCGACGCAGGGACGGTGCTGATCGTGTCCCACATCGACGCGGACGGGATATCGGCCGGGGCCATAGCGGACATCACCGCGGAGAGGCTCGGCAAGGACCACACCGTGAGGTTCGAGAAGAAGATCTCCGAGGAGACTTTGGAGACGATCAACTCCAGCTCGGAGGACGTCGTCTGGATATGCGACCTGGGCAGCGGCTACCTGTCCGAGTTCTCCCGGGACGGGATAATCGTCACCGACCACCACGTCCCGGACCCGAGGTGGAGGAGGAAGCAGACCGTCCTGGACAGCTTCTCGGGAATAACCCACCTCAACCCCCACTCCTACGGAATGGACGGCTCCTACGAGATCTGCGGCGCGGGCATGACCTACCTGTTGTCCAAGGCCGTGGACCCGGCCAACGTCGACCTGGCCTACCTCGCGGTCGTCGGGGCGGTCGGGGACTTCCAGGACTCTGGGCACTCGGCCCTGGTCAGCATGAACCGCACGGTCATGGCGGACGCCCAGGCCAACGGGGACCTGGTCGTGGACCAGGACCTGCGGTTCTTCGGCAGGGAGACCCGCGCCATCAACCAGTACCTCCAGTTCAGCAGCGACCCCCAGATCCCCGGGCTGAGCGACAACGCGGCGGCCTGCCTCCAGTTCCTGGACAGGATGGGGATAAAGGGAAAGGAGGGCGGCAGGTGGAGGCACTGGGACGACCTCTCGCAGGAGGAGAGGGAGAGGGCCACCGAGGCCATCCTGGACATGATGCCGGAGGACGACAGGGAGCGCGCCTTCGGGGAGATGTACAGGTTCCCCAACGAGCCCGAGGGCACGGGCCTGAGGGACGCCAAGGAGTTCGCCACCGTCCTGAACTCCTGCGGGCGCTACGACGACGCCGAGACGGGCCTGAGGATCTGCCGCGGCGACATGACGGCCCTCAAGGACGCCGAGAGGAACCGCGCCGAGCACAGGAAGCACATCTCGTCGGCGATGTCCTACATCCGTGACAACCATCTCCTGAGGGAGAGGAGGTTCATCCAGTGGTTCGACGCCGGGTCGGAGATCAAGGAGACCGTCGTCGGCATAGTCGCGGGGATGGTCCTCAGCTCGGGCGAGTGCTCTAGGAACATCCCCATAATAGCGTTCGCCGACTCGGACGACGGGGTCAAGGTGTCGGCTAGGGCGAACAGGAGCCTCGTGGACAAGGGGCTCGACCTGTCGCAGGTCATGAAGACCGCCTCGGGGCTGGTGGGTGGATACGGGGGCGGGCACACCGTCGCCGCCGGGGCCACGATACCTCCTGACAAGAAGGAGGAGTTCCTCGACATCGTGGAGGACCTCGTGTCCTCGCAGGTGGAGTGAGGTCGCCGCCGGCGGATGAGGATTCCCTAACTCTACTGAATTTAGGGTTGGTTAATCATTTACGCCCCGATACGATTGCTGTTCCGCAGTTATGTGGATGTATGGCCAGACGTTCCTGGAACGCATAAAATCGCAGTTAGGAGCGGCTAATAAAAAATCGGTATTTTCAGAGATTCCTAACTCAGAATTAGGTAGATTTATATACTCTCCTCTGAAATCACTACTCCAGAGGTAATTCAAATGACAACAATCAACGCTTCCGAGTGCGTCGCATGCGGTGCATGCGTCGATGTCTGCCCCGAGAACGCCATCACCTGCGAGGATGTCGCCGTGATCGACACCTCCAAGTGCAGCAACTGCGGAGCCTGCATCGACGAGTGCCCCTCCAGCTGCATCTCGGCATGAGACCGTCCGCGATGCGGGCGTCATGACCGCGCGGCACCCTTGAACCGCGCGGAAACCTCCTTGCAAAACGTCTTCGTTCTATCACCGGCCCTCCGGGGCCGGACCTTGTGTGTAAAAGGGAAGTTGGCGGGTTGCCCCGCCGTTTGGTCTCAGAGCGTCCAGCCCTCGGAGCTGCTCTGCAGGCGCACCATGTTCGAGAACGTCCCGCCCTCGGCCATGAGCTGGTCCGGGCTGCCGTCCTCCTCCACGGTGCCGTCCCTGAGCACGACGATCCTGTCCGCGCCCTCGATCGTGCGCATCCTGTGCGCCACTATGAGGACGGTCTTGTCCCTGACAAGCTCCGAGATCGCCTGCTGGACCTGGGTCTCGCATTCCGTGTCCAGGGATGCCGTGGCCTCGTCAAGAAGGATGATTGGCGCGTCCTTGAGCAGGGCCCTGGCGATGGAGATCCTCTGCCTCTCCCCGCCGGAGAGTTTCGCCCCGTTCTCCCCGATGACGGTCATGTAGCCCTCGGGCAGCCTCGACACGAAGTCGTCGCAGTTGGCCGCCCTCGCGGCGGCCATGACCTCCTCGTCGGTGGCTCCCCTCCTGCCGATGCGGATGTTGTCCATCACGGTGGTGTTGAACAGCGTCACGTCCTGGAACACGATGGAGTAGCAGGACAGGAGGGTCTCGGGGTCGATCCCGGAGATGTCGACGCCGCCGACGGTGATCCTCCCGCTGTCGAGGTCCCAGAACCTTGCCGCGAGTTTAGCCGCAGTCGTCTTGCCCTCTCCCGACGGCCCGATGATGGCCGTCACCTCGCCTTGTCTGGCGGTGAACGAGACGTCCCTGAGGACGTCTCTCTCCCCGTCGTAGGAGAACCGGACGTGGTCGAACACGATGTCGTATCCGTCCGGCCTGAACTCGGAGGAGCCGCCTTGGACGGGCTGGTCCGCAATCTCCTGGAGGCGCTCCATGTTGTACTCGGCGTTTATCATGGCGGCCAGGTTCTGGAGCGCGTTGTTCAGGGGGTCGTACAGTCTGGATATGACGATGAGGAAGGCGATGAACACGAAGATGTCGAGGCTTCCGGAGACCATCATATAGCCGCCGGCGAGGGCGGTGGTGACGATGCCGAACTTTAGCACTAGCTGGGCGGACACCACGAAGATCGCCACCATGTACTCCGCCTTGAACTCGGCGCCCTCCACCCTGTCGAGCTTCCCGAACAGGCCGTTGAGGTACCTGCGGCCCGCGTCGTTGACCCTGAGGTCCCTCGAGGTCTCCAGGAACTCCTGGACACCCTCGGTGGCCTCCAGGGTCCTGTCGAACTTGTACCTGTTGTACCTGTCCTGGAACCTCTTCGACAGGATCACGATGGCGAATGACACCGGTATGGGCCAGAGGGATGCCGCACCCATGACTGGGTCGAATATCAGAATCATGATCCCGAGCATGGAGATGCAGATCATCGAACCGATGAGCTCGGGGAACCAGTGGGACATGGACTGCTCCTGCATCGTGCAGTCCCCCATGATCCTCACGGTCAGGTCGGTGGGGTCCTTCCTGCCGAAGTAGGACATGGGCAGCTTTCTCAGCTTCTCCGCCAGGGCGATGCGCTTCGCGGAGCTCTCCTTGTAGGTGTTGAAGTACGTCTCGTTGTACTCGAAAACGTATGTGACGGCGATCAGGGCCGCGGACACGAAGATCATCGCGATGTACGCCCATGCGCCGAGGTCCAGGTCGTAGGGGTTGCCGGGGCCTCCCATGACATCACAGACGAACATGAAGAGGACCATCACAGGGAACATCAGCGCCAGGTCCTTGAGTATGCAGGCGAGGGAGCTCCTGCAAAGGTATCTGTACCCGTCCTCGGACAGGGCGAACCTGCACATCACGGAGTCGCGCAGGCTCACTGTGCCACCCCCGCGACCCTCCAGGACAGGGACCTCTGGTAGTCGTCCCACATCCTCCGGTACTCCCCGTCCTCTTTCATCAGTTCGGCGTGCGTGCCGGTCTCCCTGATCCTGCCGCCGTCGACCACGCAGATGCAGTCAGCGTCGCGGACGGTGGTCAGGCGGTGAGCTATTATGAGCACGGTCCTGTTCTCGGCGAGCCTCTCGAACGCCTGCTGCACCAGGTACTCGTTCTCCGGGTCGGCGAAGGCGGTCGCCTCGTCGAGGATGACGATCGGCGACCCCTTGAGGATGGCCCTCGCGATGGCGACCCTCTGCGTCTCCCCTCCGGAGAGGTACACGCCTCCCGGCCCGATCACGGTGTCCAGGCCGTCGGGCATCTTGGCGACGATGTCGTCGCACCTGGCTTCCCTGAGCGCGTCGGCGACCTGCTCGGGCGTCGCGTCCGGCCTCCCGAGGCGGACGTTGTCGAGCAGCGTTCCCTTGATCAGGGAGTTGCTCTGGAACACGTACGACTCCAGCCTGGCGATGTTGGCCGACCCGATCTCCCTGAGGTCGACCCCGCCGATCGATATGCTGCCGCCCTGCGGGTCCCAGAACCTGCTGGCGAGGCTGGCCACGGTGCTCTTGCCGCTGCCGCTGGGGCCGACCAGCGCGGTGACGGTCCCCGGCCTCATGGTGAGGCACAGGGAGTCCACCGCGGGTGCGGCCGTTCCCGGGTAGGAGAACGTCACGTTCTCGAACCTCACCGTCATGTCCTCGGGCATCTTGGGCTCGGAGGGCTCAGGCAGCTGCTCCATCGCCAGGAGCTCGTCGATCCTGTCCAGGCCGTCGTCGACCTTGTACCCGTCCTCGCTGGAGTACATGATCCTCATCATCAGGATCGCCACCAGCGGCGAGAATATGACGTAGAACAGGAAGTCGCTGAGGAATCCCGGGTCGGCGGTCTCTATGCCTCCGTTGATGGCCATGGCCGCGAGGATGAGGAACGCGAACGCCAGGTTGCAGAGGACGACGAAGGCGACCATCCTGCCTCTGCACCATCTCGCGTACTCCGAGGCGAACTTCCCGTACCTCATGATGGCGTCCTTGAACCTCTGGAACGTGTGGACGCTCTGCTGGAACGTCTTCACCACGGAGACGCCGCGGACGTACTCCACCGCCTCCCTGTTCATGTCGCCGAGCGCGGTCTGGTAGATGCCCATGAACTCGCTCAGCGCCTTGTTCCCCATCATGGTGTACATGACCGCCATCGAGGAGGCTATCGGGATGATGCATGCGATCCCCAGCCTCCAGTCGAAGAAGAACAGCATCACGATGATGGCGATGGGCAGCACCACGGAGCCGGCGAGGTCCGGGAGCTGGTGTGCCGCATAGGTATGTGTGGCCTCTGCACTGTCGACGATGGTCCTGCGCACCTTGCCGCTGCCGATAATGTCGAAGGCTCCGGGGGGAAGGCCCAGGACATGGTCGAGGGCCCTTTTCTTGATGTTCTTGGAAATGCGGAACGCCGCCTTGTGCGAGCACATGAGGGCGGCGATGTAGAACGCGATGGACAGCACCGTGAACGCGAGCGCCATCCACCCGTTGTGGACGATACCTGATGCGGATTCCAGGTCCGGGTACACGGCCAGCACCTCGTCCAGTATGCGCCATATGTAGTAATACGGCACGACTGACAGTGCGGCGCTGACCGCAGACATCACCAGCGCGGCGTAGGTCAGCCATCTGTACGGGCCGGCGTAAGCCGCGAGGCGGTCCAGTCTGGATCCGCTCTTGCTAGATTTCTCCATGAGGGTGATTTAGTTATTCCTAAATTTAATTTTTCGGTACTCCTAAAATATTTATATCACGCCTAACCTAACTCGTTCCAGAGACCGATGCAAACCTATCGGAGGCTAATATGAACAAGAGGGAAATCATGGACGTCACCTTCATCGGTGCCGTCATCGTGATCCTGCTCGCCGCGTTCATCTACGTCAATGTGGCGGCATGAGGCGCCGGTTGCGGTAGGCATCAGAAACCCTTTCCAAACCCTTTAAGCAGATTCCTGGGACGGCATCGCGTTCCGGGCGGCCAGATAGTTTTTAGTAATACCTAATATTAAATACGAATCCACCGATGGTGTTGGTGTCGGAAGGTTCGGAGTGGCTCCTCTGAAGGAGGAATCACGTGAACAGCAAAGCAGTGGCCGCGATAGCAATCGTGGCAGTGGTCATCGTCGCGGCGGTCGCCGTTTGGCAGCTGACGGGCGATGACGGTGGAAGCGATGAGCCCAAGGGCGATTCGATAACGGTTACAGACAGTTCCGGCAGGACGGTCGAGGTCTCCCTGCCGGTTGAGAGGGTTGCGATATGCGACCCGACGATCGTTGAGATCTTCGCGATGTCCGTCGGCGAAGGGTGGGAGGACTACGTCTGCCTCCTGCCGGAGGACATCAAGACCAGGGAGCCCGCGAAATGGGATCTTCTGTTGGAGAGCTATCCGGAGCTCGCCGACGTCCCCATGTGCGGGGACGTCTTCAGCACCGGAGCGATCCCGGCGCAGCTCATCTACGAGACCGAGGCCGACCTGGTCCTCCTCGCGGGGGCGACGGTCAACTACATGCCTGGCATGGAGGAGCAGATAGAGGCGCTCGGGGACGGAATCTCCGTCGTGTACCTGGAGTTCTACGACAAGTCGTTCACGGACGGCATCGCAGAGAGCAACTACGGCATCCTCGGGGACATAATGGGCACCTCCGAGACCGCGGACAAGGTCGTGGACTTCTACAACGAGAAGCTCGACTACGTCATGGACGCCATCGCCGGTGAATCCAGGGAGTTCTCGTACTACGTGGAGCTTCCCGGTTCAGACCAGTCCGTCTACGGGAACGTCGTCGCCATGGGCTGTCCCGAGTTCAACGTCCTGGGAGGGAACAACATCTGTGACAGCGCGGCAGGTGTGGACATGGACTGGAACCTGGAGAAGATGCTGGAGCCGGATGGCGACGGCCCAGACTACATAGTGCTCGTCTGCACGCCGTACTACGGGGGGCTGTCTACGCTCGGTTACGGGGCGTCGCCAACCGACGGGGAGCTGGCGGACGCTGTCTCGGGGTACCTCGACCGTCCCGGCTGGAGCGACCTGGGTGCGGTGAAGGAAGGGAACGTCCTGCTCTGCTACGGGGAGCTTAGGAACAGCGTCTTCGGCCTGGTGGACCTGTACAGCGTCGCCATGATGATCTACCCCGACCTGGTCACCCAGGAGGACCTGGACGGCGTAATCGCCGGTCTGGACGAGCTCTCGCCCTTCGGTTTCGAGGGCACCTGGTCCTATCTCGTCGGAGCATGAGACGATGGGGGCCTCGGTCGGGCAGTCGATATACAGGGGGATGGTCCGCCGCAGGAAGGCCATAGTTCTGGCCATGGTAGCGGCGGCCGTCGTCCTCTTCATTGTGAACACAACGTTCTTCATGAGATGGAGCCCGTCTGAGGCCCTCCAAACGCTTTTCGACCCCGGTTCGGCGACCACCGGTCTGAGGAACACGGTGTGGAGCTACCGCGTGCCGGAGAGCTGCTTCGCGCTTCTCACGGGTGTCGCCCTGGGCATGGCCGGGGCGGAGATGCAGACCATCCTGAACAACCCCCTGGCGGAGCCGTACACCCTGGGAATATCTATGTCGGCGGCCTTCGGTGCGTCCCTGGTGATAGGGTTCGGCTGGGGTTCCGAGATCCTCGGCGGGTACGCCACGATAGTGTGCGCCTTCGTGTGCGCCATGGCCGCGTGCATGATGATATACGGCGTCGCGATGAGGCGGTCCTCCAGCAGGACCACGATCGTGCTAACGGGTGTGGCCCTGCTGTTCCTGTTTCAGGCGCTGGTGAACGCGGTGCAGGTGCTGGCGGGAAGCGACGCATCCGCATCGGTCTCGTTCTGGATGTTCGGCAGCGTCTCTAGGTACGTCAACATGGACTACGTCCTCGTCATGCTGCTGGTGGTCCTCCTGGTCGGCGCCCTCTTCGCGTCGAACCTCTGGAAGCTCTCCGCGCTCAAGCTGGGCGACGCCAAGGTCTACAGTCTCGGCATAGACGTGTCCAAGCTGAGGAGGAACATGATCCTGGGGATCTCGGTCCTCACGGCGACCGCCGTGAGCTTCACGGGGACGTTAGGGTTCGTCGGTCTCGTCGGACCGCACGTGGCCAGGATACTGGTGGGGGACGACCAGAGGTTCCTCCTGCCGATGTCCGCCCTATGCGGGGCGGTATTCCTGCTCGCCGCAGCTGTGATAATCAAGGGTGCGGGGATCTCGATGCCCATAGGGGTAATAACATCCCTGGTGGGCGTGCCGTTCTTCCTGTATCTGATACTGTCGAAGAGGAGGGCGCTGGCATGACCCTTGAGATTGAGGGGCTTGGATTCTCATACGGCGACCGCAGGGTGCTGGACGATCTGGATCTGGAGATGGGGAAGGGGGTCACGGCGATCCTGGGCCCGAACGGCGCCGGCAAGTCGACCCTGGTCAAGTGCATCGCCGGGGTGCACAGGCCGGACGGCGGGACGATCATGTTCGATGGGCACGACATGCTCTCCGGCAGGCGGGACGGTCCTAGCCTGGCATATCTGTCACAGGAGCTCCCGCGCACCGTCGGGGCGACGGTGCTGGAGGTGATGCTGCTGGGACGTGTCAGGACCCTCTCCATCTCGGTCACGGAGGAGGACATCGAGAAGTGCTACGGGGCACTCGAGCTGCTGCACCTGGAGGATCTGGCGCCGAGGGACCTCGGGGAGCTCAGCGGAGGGCAGTGCCAGATGGTCATGGTCGCCCAGTGCCTGGTGGCCGACCCGGAGCTGATGCTGCTCGACGAGCCGATGAACAACCTGGACCTGCGCAGGGAGCTGGAGATGTTCGAGACCGTCTGCGGAATCACCCGCGAGCGCGGCCTCACGACCGTGGCGGTTCTACACGACATCAATTTCGCCGCCCGCTACGCGGACAGCATAGCCGTCATAAGGGACGGGGAGGTGTACGACCACGGCGCTCCCCGGGACGTCCTGACCCAGGAGATGATCCGCGACGTCTACGGGGTGGAGGCAGAGGTGGAGGTCGGCAGTTCGGGCAACGTCCGCGTGGACCCCATCCGTCCCATGGCCCGCTGGTGATGCTGGGTCTAACGCCATTAAACTTCTTACCTTCTTTAGAACCAATATATAGATGGGACCTGAATCCACCATCCATGTCGGAAATTCTCCAGAAGAACAGAGAGTACGCTGAGGCCATGAAGGCCATCATGAAGCTCAGGGGCGAGCCGGTCGCCGTCAAACTCGTCCGCAAGGGCGAGGCGTGGCCCGAGGGATACACCGAGCCTGAGGCCCAGATGAGCCACTGCCAGGCCATCTTCAAGGCCAGGGAGGGCGCCTCCTTCAAGCTCCCCCTGAAGGCCGAGAACTGTATGGTCGGATGCTCCGCCCTCAACATGACCGCCACCCCCGAGAAGGTCGCCAGCGGGGAGTTCCACGCGGGCATCGGCATGCACGACTCCCCCGCAGCCGCCGGCAAGATGATCGGAGACCGCATGGTCCCCCCGTTCGAGAGCGAGGGAGAGGTCGTCTGCCCCCTCAAGGACGCGGACTTCGTGCCGGACGTCGTCACCATCGAGGACATCCCCGAGAGGGTCTACTGGATCGTGCCCCTCGCCACCGCAAGGGAGGGCGGAAGGGTCCAGTTCTCCACTTCCCCGTTCCAGTGCGCCTGCGAGGACATCGTCGCCGTCCCGATATGCACCGGGAAGCCCAACATCTCCCTCGGATGCTTCGGATGCAGGAAGAAGACCCCGATGGCCGCAGACGAGATGGCCGCCGGCATCCCCTACGACATGATCCCCGATTTCGTCGAGCACCTCAGGAAGTACGAGACCGGTGTGATGACCAAGGCCAAGCGCGACTGAGTGCAGTAACACCCTCAAACACATTGGTATCACTTACAGCACCATCGCAGTGTCTTTGTTATGCGATGGTGCTGGCTCATCCCCACTTTTAAATAATATAACTAAAAGCGGAGCACCGGAATCCGGTAACACGCGGGTCCGCCGGAGACCCGATTTATAACGTTTTTCTTCAATTTGACACCGTTTTTCCCATTGTTTTATATTCAGAAAGCAGGTTATACCGACTGCAAGGGGATGCCCGGTCCGAAAGGGCCGGCAAAATGAACAAGGAGGTATGAAATGCCAAAATACGAGGACGTAGTTGACTTGTATGACGACTGCGGCAAACGCATCGCTAAAGACGTTCCGCTCGAAGCCATCAGTCCGCTGCGCAACAACGCGATCAAGAAGATCGTGTCCCTGACAAAGAGGACCGTCGCCGTCAACCTGGCCGGCATCGAGAAAGCCCTCAAGACCGGCTCCATGACCGGAGGCGGAGTTGTCATCAAGGGAAAGGAGATCGACATCCCTCTCGTCGAGAACGCGGACAAGATCGCCGAGATCGTCAAGAACGCAGTTCAGGTCTACGACGGAGACGACACTGTCGTCAAAGTGAAATCTGGCGGAAAGAACCTGGTCGTCATCGTCCCCGAGGACAGGATGAACGCCGGTGTCGAGTACACAACCGGATTCACTGTCACCGCCGCCGCGACCACCGAGGCCATCATCGACACCTTCGACGTTCCGATGTACAAAGCCAACATGGTCAAAGCCGCCGTTTGGGGAAGGTACCCCCAGACCATCACATTCCAGGGCGCCAACGTCAAATCCATCCTCGAGGTTCCCCAGAACAACGAGGGTGCCGGATTCGCCCTGAGGAACATCATGGCCAACCACGTTGTCTCTCTGGTCAACAGGAACGCCATGCAGGGAACCGCCCTCTCCGCCATCTTCGAGCAGTGCGGATCCTACGAGATGGGAGACACCATCGGCAACTTCGAGAGGGGCGCTCTGCTCTCTCTCGCCTACGAGGGACTCAACGCCAACAACATGGTCTACACCCTCGTCAAAAAGAACGGAAAGACCGGAACCGTCGGAACCGTTATCGAGTCTCTGATGGGAAGGGCCATCGACGACGGAGTCATCCGCGTGAAAGAGACCCTGCCCAGCGGATACAAGGTCTACACCACCGACGACCTTCCGAAATGGAACGCCTACGCCGCCGCCGGAATGGTTGCCGCCGTTATGGTCAACGTCGGAGCCGCCAGGGCCGCCCAGGGTGTCCCCAGTACCATCCTGTACTACAACGATCTTCTCGAGCACGAGTCCGGACTTCCCGGTGTCGACTACGGAAGGGCCGAGGGTGTCGGAGTTGGAATGTCCTTCTTCTCCCACTCCATCTACGGTGGAGGCGGACCCGGTCTGTTCCACGGAAACCACGTCGTTACCAGGCACGCCAAGGGCGTCGTGATTCCCGCCATCACCGCAGGAAACTGCCTGGACGGCGGAACCCAGACCTTCTCCGCTGAGGCTACATCCGGTCTCTTCAAAGAGGTCTTCGGAGACATCGAAGAGTTCAGCAAGCCCATGCAGTACGTCGCTGCCGAGGCCAAGAAGGTGAAGAAGAAACTGTGAGGCATGAGTATGACGAGTAAATCCGCTCCCGCAGCCGACTACGCCGGGGTACCGCTCCCGGAGGTCCAGATCCTCACAAACCGCCTGCTCAGCGCGGAGACGACCGAGAAGGTGCTCAACGCACTGGACGTCATCCCGAACATCAGGCAGATCAACATGACCGGCGAGAGCCTTCCCAAGACGATCAACAGCGGACCTGGCAAGGGCCTTCCCAACAATCACTCAGAGCGCAAGGTGATCCATGTTGGAGGTCAGGAGGTCGAGCTCCGCTACCTGGTCGGAGGGTTCTACATCGAGCTGGATGTCGAGGACGAGGAGACTCTGGACAAGAGGCTGGAGGAGATCAAAGAGGCGTGCAACGCGACCATCGAGCACGGTTACACGCTTCAGGTTGGAAGGTACTCGAAATACAAGCCCACGCTTCATGATTACAGGAGTGAATAAAATGGCAGCTTACAAGAGGCAGTTCTATCCGGGAACCACTACACCTGCTAAAAACAGGCGCAGATACATGGACCCGAAAGTCAAACTGAAGAAACTTCGCGACGTCGCCATGGATGACGTCGTCAGGATCATGGGACACAGGAACCCTGGAGAGGACTACAAGTCCATCCACCCCCCAATCGAGGAGGGAAAGGAGCCCGACTGCCCCATCAGGAAACTCGTCGTCCCCATCGAGGGAGCCAAGCACGGAGACCGTGTCAGGTACATCCAGTTCACCGACTCCGTCTACTTCGCCCCCATCTCGCCCTACCAGAGGGCTTGGATGTACCTCTCCAGGTACAGGGGAGTCGACACCGGAACTCTCTCCGGAAGGCAGATCATCGAGGTCCGTGAGAGGGACCTTGAGGTCATGGCCAAAGAGATGATCGACAACGAGACCTTCGACCCCGCCCTCACCGGAATCAGGGGAGCAACCGTTCACGGACACGCCTGCCGTCTCGACGAGCACGGACTGATGTTCGACGGCTGGCAGAGGTACGTTTGGGACGACCAGAAGAAAGAGGTCGTCTATGTGAAAGACCAGGTCGCCATCCCCCTCGACAGGAGGATCTCCGTCGGCAAGCCCGCCGCAATGTCCGACCTGAAGAAGAGGACCACCATTTTCAGAGCCGATGGTGTCGACATGAGGGACGACAAAGAGGTCACCATGTACGGACTCAGGATCCACAAGCTGAGGACCCTGGGCGGATACCAGCCCTGGAAGGTTAAGGGAGAGTGATTACCATGGCAGGAAAAGAGAAGCTGTTCATGGAAGCATGCAAAAAGAAGTTCAAAGAAGAGCCCACCGACATGACCACCAAGTACTACTGCTATGGTGGATGGAAACAGTCGAAGTCCAAGGTAGAGTTCCAGAACTCCGCCATGGAGATCGCCAAGAAACGTGGCATCCCCATGATGAACGAGGACATCGGAGTTCCTCTCGGACAGAGGAGCTGGATGCCCTACCAGCTGTCCCACACCGACATCTTCGCCGAGGCCGATGACCTGCACTGCGTCAACAACTGCGCTATCCAGCAGGCATGGGACGACATCAGGAGGACCATCCTCGTCGGACTGGACTCCCCTCACCAGACAATCGAGAGGAGGCTCGGAAAAGAGGTCACACCTGAGACCATCAACACCTACCTCGAGACCGTCAACCACACCATGCCCGGTGGAGCTGTCGTTCAGGAGCACATGGCCGAGGTCAACCCTGCCCTCGTCTGGGACTCCTACGTCAAAGTCTACTCCGGAGACGACGAGCTCATCGACGAGATCGACCCCAGGTTCGTCATCGACATCAACAAACTGTTCCCCGCCGAGCAGGCCGAGCAGCTGAAGAAAGCAATCGGAAAGACCCTCATGCAGGCTGTCCGTGTGCCCACTATCGTCGGAAGGCTCATGGATGGAGCTACCGTCTCCAGGCACGCCGCCATGCAGATCTCCATGGCTTTCATCTCCGCCTACAAACTCGCAGCCGGAGAGGCCGCCATCGCTGACTTCGCGTACTCCGCCAAACACCAGTCCCTCGCCATGGGAACCATGATGCCCGCCAGGCGTGCAAGGGGACCCAACGAGCCCGGAGGAATTCCCTTCGGATACATGGCTGATATCGCTCAGTCCGACCGTGTCTACCCCGACGACCCCGGACGCGCCGCCCTCGAGGCTGTCGCCCTCGGAGCCGCTGTCTTCGACCAGGTCTACCTCGGTGGATACATGTCCGGTGGAGTCGGATTCACCCAGTACGCCACCGCTGCGTACACCGACAACATCCTCGAGGACTACGTCTACTACGCCATCGACCAGATCAAATCCAGGTACGGAGGATTCTGCAAACTGGACCCCACCAACATGGATGAGCTCATCAAACTCGGTGACGATGTCAACGCCTACGCCCTCGAGATGTACGAGCGCTACCCCGCCGTCATGGAGACCCACTTCGGAGGATCCCAGAGGGCCACCGTCTCCGCTGCCGCCACCGGTATCGCCGGAGCTATGGCCACTGGAGTTGCCGACTGCGGTCTGAACTGCTGGTACCTCTCCATGCTCCAGCACAAAGAGAGGACCGGAAGGCTCGGATTCTACGGATTCGACCTCCAGGACCAGTGCGGTTCCGCCAACTCGTTCGCCTACAGGTCTGATGAGGGTCTCCCCATGGAGGTCCGTGGACCCAACTACCCCAACTACGCCATGAACGTCGGTCACCTGTCCGGATACACCGGTATCCCCAAGGCGGCCCACGTCGCTCGCGGAGACGCCTTCACCGCCAACCCGTTCGTGAGGGTCGCCTTCGCTGACCCCGCTCTGGTCTTCGACTTCGCCAACGTGACGAAGGAGATCGGACGTGGAGCTCTCAGGGAGTTCCACCCCGCCGGAGAGAGAAGCGCAGTCATCAAGGGATGATCTCGTTGAAGGTTGGCGACCTGCTGAAGTACACCCCCACTTCCACTGTGGGCAAGGTGACTGACGTCCAGGAGAAGGACGGGAGGGTCTGGGTCAAACTGGACTTCACCGACCTCTACTACGACGCCACGACCCTGATCCCCGCGGATCCGTCGGAGTACATCGAGGTCTCCTTCAAGGAACGCAAGGTGTCCGAGCGTGGACAGATGAAGTCCATCGAGGACATCAAGCGGGAGACACAGGAAGTCGACATCTCCGAGATGATGCCCTCTGGAGGCGGATAAACGCTAACTCAAACCTCTTACACAGGGGTGATCCCCCTGTGGTCTCAGTTTTTTTGTTTTGTTTCCTTTCGATCTTCTCCGCTCCCATAACGCCGTCATCCGATCCACAGGTGCACGTGTGGTCCTCTACGGTTTCCCGCGGTCATGTGGGCAGGGGGATGTAACCGCGTCGATGAGGGGAGTGAAAGAGAATGTGTCCCGGCCGTTCCGGGGTCTGGGAAAAGAATGATGGGGCCCCCGGCACGCATAGGTGCCGAGGGCGGTTGTTCGATGGACCTCAGTCCATTCTGCACATGTCGATGTACTCGACGATGAGCCTCGCGCTGTTCTCGGTACCGATCCTGCCTGTGTTGACGGAGATGTCGTAGTTCGATACGGACCCCCAGATGCGGCCGGTGTAGCGGCGGTAGTACTCCGCGCGCTCCGCGTCCTTCCTCCTCACCCTCTCCTCGGCATCCGCCTCGGATATCCCGTTTCTCGACGCCGAGCGTCTGATGCGGTCGGGCATCGGTGCGGTGACGAAGACGTTGATGACATCGTCCTTGTCCCGGAGGACGTAGTCGGCGCATCTCCCCACGAACACGCACGGTCCGTTCGATGAGAGTAATCTGATCGTCTCGGACTGCTCCTCGAACATGGGATTGGATGAGGGTATCCCGCCGAAGTATAGCGGGGAGCGGCGTCTGCTCTCCTCGGACCTCTCGACCTCCTCCACGCTGACCCCGGCGTTCCTTGCCGTGGCCTCCACGATCTCGCGGTCGTAGCACTTCACTTCCAGCATGTCCGCGACTATGCGGCCGACCTCGCGGCCTCCGCTGCCGTTCTCCCTGCCTATCGTGATTATCAGGTCACTCATCGGTGGCACCTCCGGATCTCGTCGCCTCAAGTCTGCGGATGTGGATCCTCTTCATCACGGCCCTGGCCGCAGGCTGGGCGATTATGAGCTCGATCATGAACGCCACGCAGAAGTTGTACGGCCAGTTGTAGGGCCATCTGAGGACCTGATCGAAGTTCAGGTTCCCTTCCACCACGGTCCCGATGACGGGCCCGAGTGCAGACATGATCATCGACATGCAGAACACGCAGACGACGATGTTCGTCAGGATCCTCGCGTTGGCGCTGTCGGACGGCAGGAGGTATCTGCCTATCGCACGGTCCGAGATTCTCCCGACCACGAACGTCATGAGTAGCATGACCACGACCCAGGCGACGATGTACGTCGGGATCGTCTGATACAGGTATTCGGGCTTGAAGTCCCCGATGGCCCTGCTCATGTTGAAGAGGACCATCAGATAGGCGGTGATCCCGGCGATGATGCCGCCGTAGAGCAGACCCTCCCTGTCGTTCCATGGAAATCTAAGTTCCTCCATCGTTTTCCTCCGTTCCGGACGACACGCTGTTTCCGGTGGACGATGGAATCTCACCTTCTGTTTTACGCATGAGCGCCGGTGTAGCCTTGAAGGGCTCGGAGGGACGAATTACGAAGTCTACTTGAAGGTGACCCGAGAGATCATAGTTCTGAAAAGATACTGGAATGTCCGACCCGGGACAGCGCCCGGGCCGGGATTAAAGGTAGATCACTCCTTGATCCTGTTGAATGCGACCAGCACGGATGCCAGCTTGGGGTCGTCCTTCAGTCCGTAGTACTTCCTGATCATGAGATCGCAGGTGGGTGCGGGGCTGCAGGATATGACATCCTTGCATCCGTTGCTCTCATTGAGCTCGGGGAAGGAAACAGGGGGCATGATGAACTGCTCTCCGCCGTCCGCGTGGACAGTGGGGAACAGCACGAAGCCGTCGGACAGCCACACGACATCCTGCCTGTTCTCGTACTTGTGCATGGTGAACGGGAACACCTCCTCTCCGAGGCGCTGCCCGTCTCCGGCGTCCAGCACGACGGTGGGTTCCGGTGGCGGTCTGAACCTGGGGTCCTTGACGATGCATATCACGCTCTCGCGCTTCAGGGCCTCGGTGAAACCCTGGTTGTCGACGGCGATGTTTCCCATCGCACGTACCTTGGCCTCCTCTTCCTTAACCTGCTCCAGGATCGTCCTGTCAAGGTAGAACGCATGGACGACCCCCCTCAATCCTCTGATTATCTCCAGCTGCTTGTCGCCGGGGGCGTCTACATCGGTAGTCATGAAGGTAGAATTAGTCTGAAGTTGTATAAAAGGGTTTGTTAAAGCTGGATGTATGCCCAGCTCACTTCAGGCCCGCTTCGCTCTCGTCGTTGACGAAGCTGATGGAGCTGTCGCGTTTGAGGCCAAGTCCTCCGGCGACCTCGAGGGCCTTCACGATCCCGGCGGGGACGGGGCATGCGGTGTGGGGGATGGCGTCGTTCGCCAGCTTGTAGACCTCGGACTTGTGGAACTCCGCCTCCACCTCGGCGTAGGGGCTCATGGGTTCCAGCCTCCAGGACATCTTCAGGATGTTGGGGCAGTCGCTCTTGATCTCGATCTCCACCATGCCCATGTCGTTCTCCTTGGCTATGATGAGGGTCTTCATCTTGCAGACGCCTGCGTCGACGCAGACCATGCACGGTTCACTCATTGTCATCACTCCTAAGCCTAATCAGGTTGTTGATCCCCGCCATGGAGCGGATGTCCACCACCCCGATGGCCGCGATGATGCGGTTGTCCAGTTCGATGGGTGTGACTATGACCCTGATGCCCTTGTAGGGGCCGGCTGTTGCGATCTTCCTGATTGTGGTACCCGCATTTATTACCTCTTCGAGCACGGGTCCGCTGTAGGCGTTGTCGATGACCGCCCCGTTCTCGATCCTTATCCCGAGGTTGTCCCTGCTCTTCGCGCATACCGGCAGTCCCCCGACCAGGTCGTGTATGGCGAACGCCAGGGACAGGAGCTCGTTCCCTGTGCTCCTCTGGGTGAGGATGTCCTTTAGTTCCCTGTTGAACTGGAGGCCGCCCATGATCGTGAGCCCGGCGATGACCGCGCCCACCTCCGCGGACTCCTCGGTGGGTCCGGTGCCGATGATGACCACGTCGTCGTTCTTGAGCGAGAACACGGACCTTATCTTCGACTCCACGTCGGGGTCGACCGGGTAGTCCGATCCGGGGAAGATGAGCTTCCCGTTGCTGTAGATGAGCGTGGTGGCGCCCGTGGCCCCGGACTTGATCGCGGCGTCCCTCTCCTCGCATCCGTACTTGACGTTCCTGGCCATCTTCGGGACGCGGACCGCGCAGTCCCTGTCCCCGATCGTCAGGTCGCTTATCGAAACGTCGGCGACGTCCATCTGCACAGTCTTCTTGAACTCGGCGCCGGTCTCCGTCAGAAGTATCCCGCTCTTCCCGATGGTGATCATGTTCTGATCCTGCATCATGGAGAGGATGGTCCTGGTGCTGCCCTCTCCAATCCTGAGGAGCTGGGACAGTCTCTTCCTTCCGACGGGGTTCGTCTCATCGAGGCACTGGAAGGCCTTCCAAATGTGGTAGTCGTTGAACTTCGGCACGGGACCGCCTAGGTTCGATGGGCGGGAAAGCATATGGATGTATCATTCATCCAATAAATAAAGATATGTACTCTATATAAATAGTAACCCATCCTTATTTCACGACGTTAACGGTTATTTCTTTCAGGGAAAATCCGCGATAGTTTATATCGGTGTAACCGTTCGGAGAAACATGGCTCAAGAGTCGGTAGACCTACTGGTTATCGAGAACGTCTCCAAGTCGTTCGACGGGCGCTGTGTGCTCAATGACGTCAGCGCCAAGCTCTCCACCGGGAAGATCCTCGGTCTCATCGGAAAGAGCGCCGCCGGTAAGAGTGTTCTCATTCACATGCTCAGGGGGAGCGAGGAGTACGCTCCCGACAGCGGACGCGTGATCTACAACGTCAACCGCTGCAAGAAATGCGGCGACCTCGACCTCCCCATCAAGGGAGCGAAATGCTGCAAGTGCGGAGGGGAGACGGAGACCCTCGCCGTGGACTTCTGGTCCCTCAAGGTCGACGACCCCCTCAGACAGGCCGTCAAGGGACACATAGCCATCATGCTCCAGAGGACCTTCGCGCTCTTCGGCGACATGACCGTCGTCGAGAACGTCATGGAGGCCATCCCCGCGGACGTCCAGGGTGACGACCGCATCAACAGGGCCATCGACATGCTCAAGCTCGTCAACATGACCCACAGGACGACCCACATAGCCAGGGACCTGTCGGGAGGGGAGAAGCAGAGGGTCGTCATGGCCAGGCAGCTCGCCAAGGAGCCTCTGTTCTTCCTGGCTGACGAGCCCACCGGAACCCTCGACCCCACCACAGCCGAGATCGTCCACAAGGGACTCATCGACTACGTCAGGGAGAAGAACATCTGCATGGTCTTCGCCTCCCACTGGCCCGAGGCCATCGAGAGGATGGCCGACGAGGCGATCCTGCTGGACGCCGGCAACGTCGTCAAGCAGGGCGAGCCCAAGGAGGTCACCACCGAGTTCATGAAGGACTACCACTTCGAGAAGACCCAGCACGGGGACCTCGGAGACCCGCTCATCGTCCTCGACAATGCCGCCAAGCACTACTTCTCTGTCGTCAGGGGAGTCGTCAAGGCCGTGGACGGAGTGTCCTTCGACATCAAGGAGAGGGAGGTCTTCGCCCTGGTCGGGTACTCCGGAGCGGGGAAGACCACGACATCCAGGATGATCGCCGGGATGACCCCCGCCACATCCGGGTCCGTCAAGATCAGGATCGGAGACGACTGGGTCGACATGTCCGAGTCCGGGTTCGCCGGGAAGGGGAGAGCCACCCCTTACATCGGGTTCCTGCACCAGGAGTACACCCTGTATCCCTTCGACACCGTACTCCAGAACCTGTCCACATGCATCGGCATGAAGATGCCCGCCGAGCTCGCCAAGGTCAAGGCCATACAGGTCCTGATGAGCGTCGGGTTCGAGAAGGAGCACATCGAGAAGCTCCTGTACACCTACCCCGACTCGCTCTCCGTGGGAGAGTGCCAGAGGATCGCCTTCGCGCAGGTCCTCATCAAGGAGCCCCGCATCATCATCCTGGACGAGCCCACCGGAACCATGGACCCCATCACCAAGACGATCATCGCCAAGTCCGTCATCCGCGCGAGGGAGACCCTCGGCGAGACGTTCATCGTGGTCAGTCACGACATGGACTTCGTCCTCAACTGCAGCGACCGTGCGGCCTTCATGAAGGGCGGCAAGGTCGTCGCCATCGGTAAGCCCGACGAGGTCCTCGAAGAGTTCGCAATGGAGCCGGTCCCAGAAGGTGAATGACCATGAAGCAGAAGATGGGAAGGCATCTCAGCTTCGTGGAGTGCAGGGAGTCGATGGGTCTCGGTGTCGGAGGGGGGCTCGCCCAGAGGGCGACCATCTCCGAGTCCGGCAGGGACGTCGTGGCCATAGCCATGGGTCCCGGCCGCAGGCACATCACCAAACCCGTCTGCGAGATCACGTACGCCCTCAGGGAGGAGGGGATCGACACGAGCGTCCTCGTCGTCAACGCCGGATCCGGCGTGCCCGCGGACGCACCCGACGTCACCACCGGGTCCTGCTTCGGACTGGACCCCATCGAGGCCGACAGGATCCAGCAGTACAAGGTCGCCCTGATTCACCTGGGAAACGTCCGCAACCACATAGTGTACAAGGCGAGGCTGATCCTCAGGAACGTGGACGTCCCCGCCATCATCGTCGCGCAGTGCCCCGTGGACTACGAGGACTTCGCGGCGATCGGGTGCAAGACGAAGTACGTCATGCCCCCAGAGGACAAGATCCAGACCAAGGGCGAGATCGTGGAGATCGTCACCGGCGTCGTCAGGGGGGTAACGACCCCGCAGGACAAGCTGGACGAGATCGTCTCCAAGGTGCAGTCCATGCTGCCGGAGGGTGAGCACAGATGATCGTAACAGTCAACGGCGTGGAGAAGAAGCTCAGGGCCGGATCGACCCTCAAGACCGCCATCGCCGGCGAGCCCTACGTCAAGGGCACCCTGATCGCGGTCCACCTCTCAGAGGAGAGGGTGGTCTCCGAGACCAGGGACTTCGAGTTCGAGACCGAGCGCGGGTCGTTCGTCATGCATCTGAACGACACCCCCGAGGCCGAGATGTGGAGGACGCAGCTCATCGACAGGATGTCCAGCGTCAACACCAGGTGGGTCACCCACGAGATCGTCGCCTTCGGATCGTTCCCCACGGAGCTGGAGACCGACCGCGGCACGTACTCCTACAGGACCTACGACTGCTTCCTCTCGCTCGGAGGATTCGACAACCACACTACTTACCTGATGATCGCCCGCGACAACCACTCCGGCAGCTACGGTGCCGGCCAGGGCATCATAGGGAGGATTACCGTCGGCAGGCACATCCTGGACGATATCAGGGAGGGCGACAAGATCCTGTCCGTCCACCCGCTCATGTCCGAGACCAGCACGGAGAACGTGAAGGTCACCGACGACCTGAGCATGAAGCTCGAGGACGGCTACAGGGTGGAGACAAACGTCAGGATAGTCCTGGATCAGGAGTCCCCGGAGTCCGCCGAGCACCTCCTCATCCTCTCGTCCGAGGGGACCATGGGGGTCACCGAGGCCACCGGAAGCTTCCTGGCATGCTCGGAGGACATGGACGTCAACATCCCGCAGGAGGACAGCAAGGTCAGGGACGTCGGAGCGGTAACGGTCAGGTACGACGGCGTCGGAGGCGGCCGCCTCTACATGTACAAGGAGAGGAGGCAGGTCTCGCTCTCGCACAACGCCGCCGGACAGGTCGCCATGGGGCGCGCGATCGTCGCCCACGCCCCGGCAGGCAGCAGGATGACTGTCGTCACGGAGCCCGCCAGGGCGCTCTCGGTCGGGATGACCCAGGCGGAGGGTGCCAAGTTCCTGGAGTCCAGGGGCATAAAGCAGGTCAGGACCGGAGACACGTCGGACGACGCCATCATAGCGGAGCAGGGCCCGGAGAACACCATCGAGGCCCTGAAGAAGGGCGAGGTCGAGACCTTCGGGGTGCCGAAGGACAGGGTCTTCAGGGTGCAGATATCCAAGAAGGACCCCATCAGCGAGCACTACTTCAAGAAGGTCACCGGGCTCAGCCACAAGCCCATCGGGATACTGAAGGTCCAGTTCACCTTCGAGGGACTCCCGATGGTTACTTTCTACGGGGACGAGGTCAGGGGGAAGAACCTGTACCCGCAGGACCCGTTCAAGAAGATCAAACGCGGCGACATCGGCCTCACCAACCAGGCGAGGCCCCACCACGGGCTCATCGGAATCAGGCTGGAGGACAGCAAGGATTTCGGACCTACCGGCGAGGAGCCCTACGGAACCAACATCGTCGGAAAGTTCGTCGACGACCTCGACAGGCTCATGAAGGACCTGAAGGAGGAGGACGTCGTCTACATCACGGAGGAGGAACTATGAGCGAGGAGAGGGAGACGAGACTGTTCATGATATCGCCCAGGTCCATGCTCACGCCGGACCAGCTGTCCCGCATGGTGCATTCCTACGGCGAGGCGGCGATCATCAAGGAGACATGCTACGGGTGTCTCGTGGAGGCCCCCAGGGAGACCGTGCTGCGCATCCTGGCCAAGGTCAGGGAGAAGTACCCGCACGAGGTCTTCTCGAAGGTCAGGGCATACCCGTGCAGCGACCCCCGCAGGTGCAGGGCCCAGCACGGGACCAGGCCAGGATACGCGCAGCTGGAGGAGGAGTGGGCGCTGCTCGCACACATCCAGTATGCCCTTGACAGGGTCGAGGAGGGCGCCAAGTACGTGCCCCCCGCGGAGAAGAAACGCATTCCTGTAAACGATTTCAAGAAGATTTGCGAGGTGCAGTGATGAAGGTCTTCATAGATCCGCCGAACAGCCTGGTGCTGTTCGATCTGGTTGAGAGGTTCGGGCATGAGCCCCTCAGCGCGATGGCGGCCATCCAGGAGAGGGTCGACAACCTTGAAGTGGACATGCCACCCATGAACGTTACCCTCGACGACGTCGTCAAGGGTCTGAAGTACGCGGGAGTCGAGGTCCCCTCCGGTATCAGGGGAAGGCTCGCCCTGTGGGGGCCGATGATCGATGAGGCGGACGCCGCCATCATCATGGACGACTGCCCCTACAGCTTCGGATGCGTTGGGTGCGAGAGGTCCAACCTCATGGTGAAGTACCTGATCAAGAGGCGCGGAATCCCCGCGCTGCACGTGAGCTACCCCGAGGACGACGAGCAGGCCGTCAACTTCGTCGCTCAGACCAAAGAGTTCCTGGAGGGACTGCAGTGACAATCAAGATCGCACAGCTTTCATGCGGTACCGAGTACAGCAGCGTACAGTACGAGATCGAGAAGGCCGCCAGGTCGGTCGGAGCCAAGATCGTCTACCCCGACGTGTCGGCCGCGGACATCGACGAGGCTGTCAAGAGGTTCGGGTTCAACCCCCGCTCCCCCCAGCTCAAGCTGATGATCGCCAGGGCCGTCCAGCTCGCGGACGAGAAGTACGACGCCGACGCCGTGTTCATCACCACCTGCTTCAGGTGCGCCGAGGCCGCCCTCGTAAGGAACGAGCTCAGGAGGTTCATCCAGGAGCACACCAGGCTGCCCGTCGTCACCTACTCCTTCACGGAGAGGCTCAAGGCGTCCCAGCTGCTCACAAGGATGGAGGCCCTCGTCACCATCGTCACCAGGAAGGAGCTCCTGGCAAGGGAGAGGCAGACCGGTCTCACCGCCGGACTCGACTCCGGCTCCTCGACCACGAAAGCGGTCATCATGCAGGACAACAAGATCATCGGAAAGGACTGGACCCCGTCGGGTGACGTCGTCAAGTCCGCCACCCAGGTCCTCGAGAACGCCATGAAGATGGCGGGCGTCGAGCTGAAGGACATCGAGGCCATCGGAACCACCGGGTACGGAAGGTTCACCCTCGGCGACCACTTCAACGCGAAGCTGGTCCAGGAGGAGCTGACCGTCAACTCCAAGGGAGCGGTCTGGCTCGCCGACAGGCAGAGGGGGGAGGCCACCATCATCGACATCGGAGGTATGGACAACAAGGCCATCACCGTCAGGGACGGGGTCCCCGACAACTTCACCATGGGAGGAATCTGCGCAGGAGCCTCCGGAAGGTTCCTGGAGATGACCTCCAGGAGGATGAAGATCGACGTCACCGAGCTCGGAGCACTCGCCGACAAGGGCGACTGGAGGAACGCCAAGATGAACTCCTACTGCTCCGTCTTCGGAATCCAGGACCTGGTCACCACCCTCGGAGAGGGGAAGAGCTTCGAGGACGTGGCGGCAGCCGCGTGCCACTCCGTCGCCGAGCAGGTCTACGAGCAGCAGCTCCAGGAGATCGACGTCAGGCACCCCATCATCCAGGTGGGCGGAACGTCCCTGATCTCCGGTCTGGTGACCCAGGTCGGCGAGGTCCTCGGGGAGAAGCCCATCGTCCCGCCGGACTCCCAGTACATCGGTGCAGTCGGCGGCGCGCTGCTGAGCTCAGGGTTCCTGTGAGGCGGTCTCATGGACATAGAGATAATCGGAGGCGACCCGTACGGCAACGAAGCCTACGCCAAGCTCTTCGACGACATCATGAGCGACCTGAACAAGGCGGTGCTGATCGACAAGGTCCAGCTGACGCTGGAGCCGGCCACGCCCCTGTTCATCTTCTCGATAGTCCTCAGGGCGGCCCCGTCCGCCAAGACCATCGGGGACGTCGCCACCGTCAGGACGGACGTCGGCGGCGTGCACATCACGATCACCCAGGAGCGCTACGCTCCGGACATTCTGAGGGAGCTCTGGGCCAGGTACGGCAGGAAGGCCGTGTACCAGCAGACCAGGTTCGACATGGACATCCAGGGCGCCAAGGAGGAGGACGTGAGCGCAATCGTCGTCGCCTCCGGAGAGGACGACAGGCGCGAGATCATGGGAGCCATCTGGAGGACGATGCCCGAGGGCATCAAGAACAGGAAGACCCTGATCAGCGGCAACGTGATAACGGTCGTGGCCACGGAGGAGATCCTCCTGCCCGAGATGATCGAGAAAGGGATGCAGGTCCACAAGGCGATGGGAGGTTCCGACGATGTTTGAGGTCATGATGTACGACGGCGGCGTTTACCGCTCCGAGGAGCTCTACGAGCTCATCGAGGATGTCGGAGGCGTCGTTCTCCAGAAGAACAGGAGCTCCCAGATGCTCACGGTCATCATGTCGGTGCCCGAGGAGGACAGGGAGGCCATCGAGAAGGTCTGCAACGACATCGGCGGTGTCGTCAAGAGCGTCCCGCTCGCTGGGACGGAGATCGCCGTGGTCGGACCCACGCTGGGAAGGCACCACATGCCCCACCCCATCTGCGACATCGCGGAGGAGCTTAGGAGGTACGGCGCCGTGACAGTGGTCATGGGTATGGCCAGGGGACGCGGCAAGGCCACGTCGCAGATTTCGATGACCGAGAGGCTCACGCTCGACGAGTACGACGGGGTCATCTTCATGATGGGCAACTTCAAGAGCTGCGTCGAGACAAAGGCCGAGCTCATGAGGGACATCCACGCTCCCACCGTGCTCGTGTCGGGACCCGTCCCAGAGGGCATCGAGGACACATGCGACGCCATCGTCACGGGTGTCGGCCGCAAGGCCGCCAGGATGAGGACGCCGCCGGAGAGGGCCAAGCTGGAGGAGATCGCCGACACCATGGAGGCGGTCCTGAAGGAGAAGAAGCGCAGCCTGGAGGAGGATCCGCTGTTCGTTCACCCCGCGGAGGTCAAGACCGTCCTGGAGGAGTACGAGCCGATCAACATGTGCCTCAGGCCGTCGCCGATGGTCCTGCACCTGGACGGGATCAGGATCAAGATCCCGTACAATGAGCACAGGGAGTACCTCGAGAACGTGGAGATCTACGGCAGGAAGCTCGGCGAGATCGCCGACATCAGCCCGTCGAAGATCGACGACAGCAGCATCATCGTCCGTATCAAGACCCGTTCGCAGGTCGAGGACGAGGACCGCCGTCGCGCAAGCGCATGAAGCGCCCCGGAACCTACATACTTCTTATCGCCCTCGGCTCCGACACCGTACTGGAGGTCGGGGCCCTGGGCGAGATAAACTTCCCCCGCGGCACATACTGCTACGTCGGCAGCGCCATGGGGGGCCTCGACCAGAGGGTCTCGAGGCACATCTCCCGCGAGAAGAAGGTGCGCTGGCACATAGACCGTCTCACCCTGGCCGCCGACTCCGTCGACGCGTACGTCTCGTATCCGGACTTCATCGGGGAGTGCACCCTGGCGTCCATGGCCGAGGCCTGCGGGATGGTTCCCTTCGCTGACGGTTTCGGATGCTCCGACTGCAGGTGCCGCACGCACCTGTTCAGAGCCGACCCCGATTCCATAGCCAGACTCATCCGGGAGGCCGGGCTTATCTCATTTTCTCTCATTTCTTTTCCGAGCGGGAAACCATTATAACGCATCAGTCAGTACCCTTTTCTCAGATACAGCCACTGCGCCGAACAGTGGAGGTCAAGATCATGAAAAGCAACGCAGAATGCACCAAAGTGTCCGCCGACACACTCGAGCACGTGTGCTCCCTGATCGGCAACTCGAAGGTCTCCGAGTGCGAGGGCAAGACTGTCGTCAAGCCCGCCAACGCCGACGAGCTCTCCAAGGTCGTCTCCGCGGTCATGGCCGCCGGAGGATCCATCTCACCCCTCAGCAGGAAGGGCAGCCACACCGAGGGCGACGTCCTCGTCGACATGTCCGAGATGAACGCCCTCATCGACGTCGACACCGACGCCCAGGTCGTCAGGGCCCAGGCGGGATGCAAGTTCAGCGCCATCATCAAGGCCGTCGAGGCCGAGGGATACACCATCGGCGTTCGCCCCGCAGGAGCGGACCCCACCGTCGAGGACTGGATCTACACCGAGTCCGAGGGCATCGGATCCTACAAGTACGGCACCGTCAAGGACTCCGTCATCAACATCCGCGCTGTCGACGCCGCCGGCAAGCTCCTGGAGACTGGATACGACGAGATCGGCTACTACATGTCCGGATACAACATGATCCAGACCCTCGCCGCGTCCTCCGGAAGGCTCGCCATCGTCACCGAGGCCACCTTCAAGATCCACCCCATGGGAGTGACCAAGGCCGTCGGATACGAGTTCCCCTCCGCGGAGAAGATGCAGGAGGTCTTCCAGGCAATCGGGCAGAGCCCCTCGCTCAAGCCCCTGCAGATCTCCTTCAACGGCATGCTGAGCATCATCGCCTTCCAGGGTGCCGAGGAGTTCGTCGACGCGGACCTCGAGGCCCTCGACGCCATCATGGCCGAGGCCGGAGCAGTGAAGGCCGAGCAGTCCGTCGCGGACGACAAGTTCGGCAACATCGGAGTCGGCGCCTGCGTCAACCCCGAGGTGGCCACCATGTACGTCCCCCTGAGGAACATGGCCGCGGCCATCGACGCCTTCAAGGGTGTCGCCGGGTTCGACATCGCCGGAAACGTCCCCGACAAGAGCACCGTCGCCATCAAGCTGACCGGAGAGGTCTCCGACGCGGACTACGACGCCGCCGCGGACAAGGCCGAGGAGCTCGGAGGAAGGTCCAGCACCAGGTGCCCCAGCAAGTACCGCGACGAGGCCACCAACAGGTTCATCAGGAGGATCGAGGACGCCTACATGGGAAGGCCCGTTGAGGACGTCAAGCTCTCCAGGCAGGTCACCCCCGCCATCATCGAGAGGCTCAAGGCCATCGTCGGAGCCGTCAACGTCTCCGTCAGCGGCATGGACAAGGTCCTCTACAGCCACGACATGGCTCCCCTCCCGAAGGAGGCCGGACTCGCCTTCAAGAACATCCCCGACGTCATCGTCAGGCCCGAGACCGTGGAGCAGATCTCCCAGGTCATGGCCCTCGCCTACGAGCACGGGATCGCCGTCACCCCCAGAGGCAACGCCTCCTGGGGACTGGGCGGATGCATGCCCACCAACGCCGGTATCCTCCTCGACATGTCCTCCAAGATGAAGCACGTCGTCGAGATCGACAAGGAGAACCTCACCGTCAAGGTCCAGGGAGGATGCACATGGAAGAACCTCCTCGAGGCCTGCATGAAGGAGGGCTACATCATCGGATCCTACCCCTCCTCGTTCCCCTCGGGAACCATCGGCGCCTGGTACTCCACCAACGGAATGGGTATCGGCTCCTACAAGTACGGAAGCGCCAGGGAGAACGTCGTCAACGCGGAGATCATCGTGGACGACGGATCCGTCGTCAACACCGGATTCCCCGACACCGGGTCCTACAGGGCGTCCTTCAACCTGAACCAGTTCTTCTCCGGAGCGGAGGGAACCCTCGGAGTCATCGGTACGATGACCTTCAGGCTGCACCCCATGGGACAGATCAGGTGCCTCGCCTACGAGTTCGACAACCTCAAGGACATGGACGGACCCATGCAGGAGCTCGTCCACCACCCGTCCGTCAGGCCCCTGCACGTTGCCTGGTCCGACTACAAGCACTTCGAGAACCAGAAGAGGGCCGGCTGCCACGCCCCCGACGTGAAGAACCTCTGGCTCGTCACCCTCCAGGGAGACGAGAAGCACAACGACCTCGAGGAGGCCGCCGTCGACGCCATGGCCGAGAAGGCCGGCGGAAGGAAGATCGCCGGAGAGATCGCCGAGCACGAGTGGGAGGAGAGGTGCTACGAGTTCAGGGCCAGGAGGGTCGGAGTCGGAGAGATCCCCGCCGAGGTCATCGTGCCCACCGTCCACTGGGGAGCGTTCACCGACGAGTGCTACCAGGGATTCGTCAACATGAAGATGGAGGCCGGAGGAGTCATCGGAGTCCTCGTCGACAGGAACACCACCCTGTTCATGCCCTACTACTTCAAGGACGACGAGATGCTCACCGGAATGCTGTCCTTCGGATTCAACTTCTACCTCGGCGACGTCGCCATGAAGTACGGAGGAAGGACCACCGGATTCGGAGTCTTCTTCGCCTGGAACACCGACGTCATCCACAACGCCGCCACCGCTTCCATGGAGAGGGAGATCAAGACCGTCCTGGACCCCCACGACGTCGTCAGCCCCGGACACGTGGTCTGCGGAATGACCAGGTTCGGAGTCGACATGAACAAGGGCCTGATGTCCATGGGAAGCACCCTCATCCAGGTCGTCAAGAAGATCATGCCCGCTGACAGGACCTTCGCCTACAACCTCGAGAGGTTCAGGTACGACGACCTCGAGCACATGAAGACCCTGGACCGCGTCCACAAGCTCGGAGACGGAACAGAGTAAACAATTCCAGACCCGGCGGCATCGGCCGCCGGGCAAACCCCCTTCACATACGATTTCTCCGTCGGCTTCTCACCGACCGTAGTTCAGGCTGACCGACGGCTCCCCATCCGCGGGTCATCTTGTCATTTTGAACCTCGGTGTCGTCGGCATCCGGGTCCGCGGTCACAGAAAGGAAGAGGGACGGCCAGACGTGCACTCATAGAAGGCGGACGACATCACCCGCGCGGTCTATCACCGGGATGGATGGGTCGACGGAAGCCCACAGGTCGTCCGATCCGGAACCGGTCCTCACCCCGACGAATCTCGCCCCGGCACCGTGAGCCGACATCCAGTCCGTGGAGTTGTCGCCGACGTATAGGATCTCGGACGGTTCGACGCCGAGCTCCTCCGCGAACTCGACCATCGCCCTCGGGGACGGCTTGGCGTTGTCGTACTCGGAGTGGTCCCTGCCCATGACGACGTCGAATTCGTCGAAGAGCGGACCGAGCGCTCTGGCGGCGTACTCCAGGCTCCCGCGGGTGAGGATCCCGACCCTGTAGCCCATCGATCTTAGAACCGGGAGGCACTCGGCCGATCCCGGGAAGGGGACGGCCTCAGACACGAACTCGCACTCGCATTCCGTGAACGCCGTATCGATGTCCCTGCTCACCTGATAGAACTCGTCGCCGCGGCCGTGCTCCTCGAGCCACGCCCTTATGGGTGCGCGTGGGCGTTTGGGGGAATCCCCGAAATCGATGTCGTCGAACGGGATGCCGTGGTCCAGACAGACCTCGCGGTCGGCGGCGTTGAGCCTCGCGTAGTCCACGCGCGTCCTCATGAAGGTGCCGTCAAGGTCGAATCCGACCGCCTTAATCCCGTCCATGTACGGTAATCGTCGACGTCCTATTAAGGCTCACTGAGGGGGCCACATGCCCCTCAGCCTGCCGCCCTCCCTCTCGGGGTCCATGGTGCTGACCTCGAGTCCCGGGACGATCATCCTGACCACGGGGACGTTCAGCTCCGGCCTCGTGAGGTCCACGGCGATGACGCTCTCGAATCCGGCGTTCATGAGGCTGCCCAGGACAACCTCGATGTCGTCCAGGACATAAGGGGTCGACCTGTCGGGGATCTCGCTGAGTCTGATCTTCCTCCTGCTCTCCCCGAACCACATGCGGTTGACCTCCTTGATGCGCTCGTACCCCATGTCCTGCGTGACCTTCTGGAGCTGGGCGTTGATCTTGGCCCCATGCTTGTGGGTGGCCCTGCTCTGTGCGACCTCGGTGATCGCCCTGATGGCCGCTATCTCTGGGTTGAGGTGCGTCCCGACACCGATGGTGAGCATCTCCGGATCCTTGGTGCGGACGTCGTCGGCAGCCGCGCCGATGGTCGGTATCCCGATGTCGCTGGTCAGGTCCTTGAGGTGGATCTCGATGCCCTGGTCCGCGAACTTGGCGATCAGCTGCGCGGGGACGGAGTCGTCATCGTCGACGATGACATCGCCCTTCGTCATGTCCATGTACTCGCATATGGACCAGGCGTCCCTCTCGATGTCCTCGAACAGGGCGTGGAGGATGGCCTCCTCGAGGGTGTTCCCGGACGCTATGCCGTTGGTGTGGAACCTGAAGAGCTGCAGGTCGCCGTCCGGATAGTACGGATAGTACACCGCGCATGCGGGGACCCATATGGGGCATCCCCTGAACATCTCCCACCCCTCGGTCCAGGCGATGGTGTCGTTCATGTACCTGTCCAGGATGGGGATCGGGAGGATGAGGTCCTTGGGGTCCACGGTCATCATGACGTCGCAGGCCTGCTCGTACGTGCCGTAGACGACCTCGTCCGAGTCGCGCATCTCTGCGCTGTACCTCTCGAGGGACTCCATGACGGCGGATGCGAGCGCCTGGTCCCTGGTCACGCCCTTGCCGTTGTAGTACTTGGGGACGCCCAGGGCGGTCTCCTGTCTGTCCACGGAGAACACGGGGATCCCCACGTCGTCCTTGCCCGTGATGTCCTCGGGCTCGCCGAGGCCGGCCGTCTTCAGCAGCGGCAGGACCTTCTCGAGGGTCTCCTCGGGCGGGACGGTCCTGATCCCGGTTTCTGGCGAGCACTTCGGACAGCGGTTCAGCATCATGTGTGGTCCCTCGTGTGGATATGAAGAGCCGAGTGATGGTAGTAGCCCCCTTTCTGTTTCAGGTGACATTCAACTAAGCGTCCTACCCGCGGGTCCCGGGCCGGTCTGCCCCGCTGTGCGGACTTGCTCCGGTGGGGAGTCGCCGTTTCACCAAATCCCCGGGAACGTCACCGCCTAGCGGATCATCCTTGGACCGGGTCTGTGTCGTTTCTGTGCCCTTGCCACGGCTCTCGCCGCACGGACTTGCGTCCGTCCACCTTGCCCTAGGAGAGGGGAACTTCCTCAGCTGCCCTGCGGCTACCGTCGGTCACCCTCCATCTCTCAGCCTCACGAGTGAAAGCGAACGCGGTTATAACAGCGTCGGTCACCCTCCATCGCATCCGATGGAACATGGTCGACGGCGGGACGTCGTGTTTACAACGACATCTTGAAAACATCCATAGACGGATGGAAGTCCATGACTTCCGAAATCGATGTTGACATGCCGATCTGCGACAAGAGAATCAAGGTCAGGGTGACCTCCAGGGACGATGGGGACATGGATGTCGAGATAGTCTCGGACTGTCCCGCGCTCGCCCACTACGCCGAGAGCCTCAGGGTCATCTCGATGGACGACATCACCAATTTCGAGACCAGCGTGATCAACAGGGAATCCGTCCGCGGCAACATGTCGATGATATGCGCCGCCCCGATCGCCGTGTACCAGGCGGCTTGGATGGAGTGCGGGATGCTGTCCCCCGGCATATACAGGAAGATGGGGCCGGTTGCCATGGGCACGCCGGAAGCCATGGAGAAGGGTCGGAGGATCTGAGGATTTATCGATAAACATTAAATCCATGTCATTCATCACCTGTATCATGGAGAAGGATTCTATCAAGAAGCTCGGAGTGGTCGCCACCACCGTCGTCATAGTGGCGCTCTTCATGACGCTTCCTGTATTCTACTTCGTGATAGAGATGCCGCTGTTCGCTGTCGCGATCGCCGCGATTATCTACATAGCTCTGGCGGTTCTCATGGTGTATTACGCTCTGGAGAGGTTCAGGGAAATTGACGAGGGATTGGACGATGCTGTTGACTACTACTGATATGATACCTGGAAGGAACTACGAGATCATAGGCCTCGTGAAGGGCAGCATGATCCAGTCGAAGAACATCGGACGCGACATCGGTCAGAGCCTGAAGTCCGTCGTTGGCGGCGAGCTCAAGGACTACACCCTGATGATGAACGAGTCCCGTGCCGTCGCCACCAAGAGGATGGTCGAGGAGGCCGAGAGTCAGGGCGCCGACGCCATCATCGCCATCAGGTACGGGACATCCGCCATCGCAGCGGCCGCCGCCGAGGTCTTCGCGTACGGGACCGCGGTCAAGTTCATCTGAAACGTCTTCCGTCCCATCCGGGACGATTCCTTTTTTGATTCACCCGTCGATTCGTATCCGATAGCATGGAGAAGGCCATCAGGATAACGAAGGACGGGCCGTACATAGTCACAGGTGGCGTCCCCATCTACGAGAAGAGGATAGTCCGGAGGGACGGTCTGTACGTCTGGGAGGACGGCAGAGAGCTCCCCCAGTCGGAGACCTACGCACTGTGCAGGTGCGGGAGGTCCGACGACGCCCCCTTCTGCGACGGCAGGTCCCACAAGAGGTTCAAGGGCCAGGAGACCGCTGACAAGCGCCCCTACGCCGAGAGGGCCGAGAGGCTGGAGGGACAGGGGATCGATCTCCTGGACGACGTCCGCTGCGGGAAGGCGATGTTCTGCCACCGCCGCGGGAGGTCCACATGGGACATGCTGAAGGACTCCGACGATCCGGAGGTGAGGAACGAGCTCATCCGCGCGGCGTGCGAGTGCCCCACCGGCAGGACGGTCGCGGTGGACAAGGACGGGACCGTTCATGAGGACGTCCTAGAACCGTCCATCTACATAGTCCAGGATGAGGACAGGGGCGTCAGCAGCGGGATATACGTAATGGGCGGGATACCGATCACGTCCGCTGACGGGGAACCTTACGAGGTCAGGAACAGGGTCCTCCTCTGCAGATGCGGGAACTCGAGGGACAAGCCGTTCTGCGACGCCACGCACATCAACAGCATGTTCAAGGATTCGCGCGGCGGATCGATTTTCAGGAAGAGGTGAAACTGAAAGTGAGGGGCGGACGAGCGACCGCCCCTCTTGTGACCGTTCTCAGGCCTTGGGGGTCTCGGAGACGATCTCGTCGACCTCCTCGATCTCCTTCCTGAGGTCCTTGACGCTCTCGGTCTCCATCTTTATCTCCTCTGCGGAGGGGATGGGCCCGAGGATGTCCTCCGGGTCGCCCACGGCCTGTCTGATGCTCTCGGTGTCGGAGACCTCCCTGTCGGGGACCTTATTGGCCGAACCTATGTACTCGGACACGCCCTCGACGAGCTTCGTCAGCTCCATGGGGAAGAAGAACTTAGACGACTCGCCCTTGCCGACCTCCTGCAGCGTCTGCATGGACAGGACCGACATGGCCTTGGAGTCCATGGAGGCCGCTCCGACGGACATTATCCTGAGCTTCTGCGCCTCTCCCTGACCCTGCAGGATGGTGGCGATCCTCTCTCCCTCGGCCTCCAGGATCATGGACTGCCTCTTACCCTCGGCTTCGAGGATCATCGACTTCTTCTTACCCTCGGCCTCCAGGATTGCCGCCCTCTTCTGACCGTCCGCCTCCAGGATGGCGGCGCGTCTCTTCCTCTCGGCGGAGGTCTGCTCCTCCATGGAGTCCTTGACCTTCCTCGCGGGGTCGACCTCCCTGATCTCGACGGCCTCGATCTTGACACCCCACTTGTCGGTGTTCTCGTCGAGGATGTCCCTGAGGCTGACGTTGATCCTCTCCCTGGAGGACAGGATCTGGTCCAGCTCCATCTCTCCGATGATCGACCTCAGCGTGGTCTGGGCCAGGTTGACCGTGGCCCAGCGGTAGTCCGTGACCTCGAAGAAAGCGTTCTTCGGGTCGGTGACCTTGATGTAGATGACCGCGTCGACCTCGACGGGGGAGTTGTCCTTGGTGATGACCTCCTGCTTGGGGACGTCCAGGACCTCGGTGCGGAGGTCCAGCTTCACCACCTGGTTGATCAGCGGGCACACGATGTTCAGACCCTGGTTCAGCACCCTCACGAACTTACCGAGCCTCATGTAGATGGCCTGTTCGTACGGCTGGACGATCTTGACACCGCTCGTGATGACCACGATTGCCGCTACTATCACGATTATGACTAGCGTTAGCAGTATACTGTCCATTGGAAAAGCACCTCCGCGGTCACGGCCTGCGGACGTGAACGTGCACGCCCTCACTGCTCTCAACGACCACCGTCTCTCCGGCCTCTATGGGCTCGTCGGAGGTCGCCGACCACGTGTCGGATCCGATCCTCACCTTGCCCCTCATGCTGCCGACCTCCGTCGCCACGGTCACTGTGCCCGTCTTCCCTATGAGGGACTCGACCACCGTCGTTGTGGGCGGCTCCGGCTTCGCCAGGCGCTGATAGCCCTTGATGGTGAGCAGTGTGACGGGTACGGCGACAACCAGCGCGATGACCGGCGACCACCATGAGTACAGGATGTCTGGGAAGGCTGCCCCTATCAGACCCAGGATGACCAGGACGGTCCCTGGGATGACCATGAAGGCGCCCGGGCTGAAAGCCTCTATGATGAGGAGTATCGCCCCGACGATTATCAGGGCTATCGCCACGGTGAACGGATCCATGCTACCGTATCGACCTCTATGTAGATAATGGGTGACCAGGGGTTCACCGAAATACTCATCGGCCCCTACCGGAGAGCCGTCGGGGAGACATGTTTATCGGCAGTTTCACATTCCCCGGTCTCATGGAGGACCGGCTCTTCACGCCCGCTGTCGTCGCGCTCATACTCCTGAGCTTCGTCATGGGCACCAGCGAGTTCATCGTGATGGGCATCCTTCCGGACATCTCCGAGGGCCTCGGGGTCAGATACAGCCTCGTGGGCGGTCTGGTGTCCGTTTTCGCTCTCAGCTACGCCGTATGCACGCCACTGATAACGGCCGTCACAGGGAGGTTCGGGCGTTTCAGGATCCTTCTCATCCTGATGTGCGTGTTCCTCCTGTCCGACGTCCTCACCCTGATGTCATGGGACTACTGGTCTTTGGCGCTGTCTCGTGTGGTCACGGCGGCCTCGTCAGGCTCTCTGCTGGCGGTAGGCATGACGTTCGTCATGGACCTGGTCACACCCAGGTACCGGGCCAAGGCCGTCTCCTGGATATTCGCCGGGTTCAGCATCTCATCGGTCATCGGGGTCCCACTGGGAACAGCGATGTCGCATCTCCTCGGATGGAGGAGCGTGTTCGTCCTAATCCTCGTCATGGGCGTGGCCGCGGCGCTTCTCGCCCTCAGGACGCTACCGAGACTGGGCGCTCCTGAGGCTAGGGGCGGCATCGGCGGTGCCGGCCGCATGCTTCGCGATCCGCGCGTTCTGCTCGGAGCCTGCGTCACCGTCTTCGGCGCCATGGGGATGTACGTGATCTACACCTACATCACACCGATACTCGAGGAGGAGATCGGGTTCCCTGAAGCCTATGTGAGCGTGGGCCTGATGGCGATGGGCATCGTCATGCTCGTCAGCAACCTGGTCTCGGGGAAGATAGCGTCGGAGAAGGGCGGTCTCAGGACGGTCCGTCTCACATACCTCGCGGAGGCGGCGCTAATGTTCCTGCTGCCCACGGCAGTCGCCAGTGCCGTGCTCGGGATGGCTGACCTCCTCATCATGGGCCTGTTCATGTACCTGTTCAACTCGTCGGTGCAGATGCATCTGATGGAGATTGCCAACCGCGACTATCCGGAGGCCATCACCCTGGCATCGTCGCTCAACCCCACGTCCTTCAACATCGGGATAACCTTCGCCTCCCTGCTCGGAGGTGTGATCTACGACACCGTGGGCATCAACTACCTCGGCTACGCGGGCTGTGCGTGCATCCTGGTGGCGAGCGCCATGACGTTCGCGGTGTGCCGTCTCTGCCGGGCTGAGGGCCGCGGCACTTCGGTCACATGATTTCGGAACGGCTGATTCCCGACAGTGTCGTGTGTCGTCTTCCGTCGTATGTGCCAGACATCCGAAATCCGTGTCTAGAACTGTTAGGATGTCCTAACGGATCCGCATAATTTTTAGCCATACCTTAACGTCGTTACGATGCCTTTTTATAGGGTCTTGCCGTCCCATGATTAGAGGTTATCAAGATGGTAACAATCAAAGAGTCCGAGTGTGTCGGCTGTGGAGCTTGCGTCGATGTGTGCCCCGAGGGTGCCATCACCTGCGACGACATCGCTGTCATCGATGCTGCCAAGTGCATCGACTGCGGTGCCTGCATCGACGAGTGCCCCTCCAGCGCCATCGAGTGATTCCGAACAGGGAATCATCGGGTGACCGAGGTCACCCAAACTCCTTTCCTTCCTTCTTACCCATTTTAAGCAACTGTTCGTGTCTACGACGTTCGATCTGCAATCTATTCTGAAAATGAATGAGCTCGCCTTCAGCTGGACGTCTTCGTCGGGCTGAAAAGAGGTACTGAGGCACTGACCGCAAAGTGTAGAATCTGTTGCCTTGACATCGGAGGCCGGTCCGGGGACGGATCCCAACGCTCACTTCCGACTCGGCTCGTCCTTGACGTCCACCTTCTTCCTCTGGCGGCCGCCTGTCTTCTTTAGCTTGCCCTGGTCCAGGGCCCATTGGAAGCTCTTCTGCTCCGCAGGTGTCACGAGCACCCTGTCGCCCTTGGCGTACTTCCTGCCGGTGACCCAGTTCGTGAAAGGTGCCAGAACGCGGTACTCGTCCGCGTCCATGACGATCTCCCTGACGTTGGGCCTCCCCCTCAGCTCCGAGTACGTGCCCGTGTGCTCCACCGCGGTGCCGTCCTTGACCTCGATGACGCTGGTGCAGACGGTGTCCAGGAAGTACCTGTCGTGGGTGACCGTGATGATCGTGCCGTCGTACTCCACCAGGGCCTCCTCGACTGCGTGCTTGGCGGGGATGTCAAGGTAGTTGGTGGGCTCGTCGAGGACGAGGACGTTGGTCTCGTCGAGGAGCATCAGGCACAGAGCGACCCTGGCCCTCTGTCCTCCGGAGAGGGTGGAGATGGGCCTTTCGACCTCCTCCCCGAACAGCAGGAACCTCGCCAGGAGCTTCCTGACCTCGCCCCTGCGCTCTTTGCCGGTGACCTGCAGGAGCTGCTCCTCGGCCGTGAGCTTCATGTCCAGGCGCTCGTGGTTCTGGGAGTAGTAGCCGATCTTGGCGCCCGGCGCCACCCAGAGGTCCCCCTTCGACGGGATCAGGCCCAGGAGTGCCTTCACGAGTGTGGATTTGCCCTCGCCGTTGGCCCCGAAGATGCCGACCTTGTCCCCCTTCTGGATGTCCAGGTCGACGCCGGAGAGGACGGTCCTCCCGTCGTACTCCACGCTGAGGTTCTTGGTGGTGATGACGTTCTTCCCGGACTTGTGGGCGGCCTGGATCCTGACTGTGATCTCCCTGTTCTTCTCGGGCTTCTCCTTCTCCTCCATCTTGGCGATGAGCTTCTCCCTGGTCTTGTGGGTGGTCATGTACCACTGGTCGGCGTGGAGCTGCCTGGCGATCTCCTCCTGCTTCTTCTTCTGGGTGGCGTACTTCTTGTACTCCTTCTCCATCCTGTCCAGGTCGATCATCTTCTTCATGATGAAGTCGGAGTAGTTCCCCTTGTACTCGCGGGACTTCCCGTGGTCGATCTCCAGCATGCGTGTGGCGATCTTGTCGAGGAAGTACCTGTCGTGGCTGATGACCAGGACGGAGCAGTGGGAGTCGATTAGGTAGTCCTCCAGCCACTCCACGGTGGTGATATCCAGATGCGAGGTCGGCTCGTCCATGACGAGGATGTCGCAGTCGTTGGCCTGGACCACGATCCTGGAGAGCATGACCTTGGTCCTCTCCCCTCCGGAGAGGGTCGACATCGGACGGTCCATGAGGTCGGTGGAGAGGCCGACCTTCTCCAGGGCGGCGATCTTGTTGCCCTCGTCGTCCATGTCGGACTTGGCGAGCTGTGCCTCGAGGGCGGCGTTCTCCTCGGCCAGCGCGTTCCAGTCGATGTCGCCGCCGGCCATCATCTGCTCCTCGATCTCCGTGATCCTGCGCTTGATGTTCTCGATGTGGCCGTAGGGCCTGCCGAGAACGTCGCGGACGGTGACGTCGGGGGAGTCCTCGGCGAACTGCTCGAGGTACCCTATCCTCTCGGTGTTGCGGGTGAGCTCGCCGGTATCCGGCTTCATCTCGCCCAGCATGATCTTGAGAAAAGTCGTCTTGCCCGCCCCGTTCACCCCGATGAGGCCGATGCTGTCCCCCTCGTTGATCTGGAGGCTGACATCCTTCAGGACCTTGTGTGGTCCGAACGCCTTCGTGATGGACTGGGCTTTTATGAGCATGGTCTGGGCCATGGGTTCATCGTAGATATCATTTCGTCGAGGCGCCCCGTCACGGCCGCGAGACGCGGGTCAGATGTACTCGTCGTCCATCTTCCAGAGCCTGACGTGCCTCTCCGTCAGGTCGGTGATCCTGCGCTCGAACTCCTCGTCCTTGCCCACGGGTATCCATGCCCTCACGTCCACCTTGTCGGAGTACTCGCAATCAGGGCGCTTCGCCATAAGGTCGCGCATCTTGTTCTCGAACTGGCTGTAGTAGCCGTAGTCGAGGGTGAACCTGTACACCGCGCACGCCCTCCTGGTGCGTCTCGCCACACCCTCGAGGGCGAGCTTCGACGTCTCGCCGTACGCGTGGACGAGTCCGCCGGTCCCGAGCAGAGTGCCCCCGAAGTACCTGACGACCACGCACATGATGTCCGACAGCCCCGACCCCTTGAGGTTGAACAGTATCGGCTTCCCTGCGGTGCCGGACGGCTCCCCGTTGTCGCTGCTCCTCTCGTGCCTGGACGATCCGTCGTACACAGCGGCCCAGCAGTAGTGGGTGGCGTCCCTGTACTTCTGGGAAACCCTCTCGAGGTTGGGCTGGATGTCGCCCTCCGACGGGCAGGGCATGACGATCCCGATGAAGCGAGAGCCCTTCAGGGTGATCTCCGCCTCCCTCGTGTCCGAGATCGTGTCGTAGTCGGCGATGCGGTCCATGACGGGTGCATGCGGGAGGTGTTGTTCAACCTTTGGGGTCAGAAGGAAGTGGTAAGAAGGGGCCCCTCCCGGGGCCCCTGTTGTCAGGGGTTTCAGGCCTCCTCGGGATCCTTGTAGTTCTGTGCGGCCTCGAACTCGTCCAGGACCTCCTGCGACGGGGGCGGGGTGAGCTTCGCGACGACGACCGCGACTATGAACGCCAGGACGAATCCGGGGAACAGGGAGTACATGCCGGTGAAGTCCATGAACGTCTCCCAGAACACCACGACGGCGAATCCGGTGATCATGGCCGCCATGGCTCCCTGCCAGTTCATGCGCTTCCAGAACAGGGCGAGGATCATGACCGGCGAGAACGCGGATCCGAATCCCGACCAGGCGTAGGACACCAGGCCCATGATGTTGTCGCTGCCGAACAGCGCCAGGCACATGCCGATGATGGAGATCACGACGACGATGCCTCTGGCGAGCCACATGAGGTTCTTCGCGGAGATGTGCACCCTGTCGGTCTTGGCGAGGATGTCGTTGGTGATGGACGAGGCGGACACCAGGAGCTGGGAGGACGCCGTGGACATGATGGCGGCGAGGATGGCCGCGAACACGACTCCGAGGATGAACGGCGCGGTGTCCTGGAACAGCTGCTGGGCGGTGTACATGAACACGTATTCGGAGTCGTAAATCGACGAGTCGAATATGTTGATGCCGTGGTCCGGCAGATAAACTCCCGCGATGACTCCCAGGAGGCAGATGAAGGAGAGCGCCAGGATACCCCAGATGAGGGAGACCCTGCGTGCGACCTTGATCTCGGAGACCTTCCTGATGGACATGTACCTGACGACGATGTGGGGCATTCCGAAGTACCCGAGTCCCCATACCAGTCCGGATATGATGACCACGGCGCTGATCGGGACGCCAGCGTTGTAGAACAGGCTGGTGTAGCCCTCGAGGCCCTGGGATGTCGCGAGCTCGTCCCATCCGGCGGAGATGGTGTCCCATCCGGTCTGCCCGATGATGACGAGCGGGACGAGAACGATGACGACGACCATCAGGATGGCCTGGAAGAAGTCGGTCCAGCAGAGCGCCTTGTACCCTCCGAGGAAGGTGTACAGGATGATGACGATTCCTCCGACGAGGATTCCGACCTCGAATCCGCCGTTGTCCAGGAGCATGTCCAGGACGATACCGCAGCTCTGGAATCCGGATCCCACGTAGATTGTGAAGAAGAACAGGATGACCACGGCGCAGACGATCCTGAGATAGCCCTTGTGGTCCGCGAAACGGTTGGAGAAGAACTCGGGCATCGTGAGGGAGTTCTTCGATACGACTGAGTGTTTTCTGAGTCTCTTGGCCACGAAGAGCCAGGAGCAGTACG
>ERZ1673744.531-NODE-531-length-48555-cov-6.315278_pt1 | contig 48555 bp, 35 predicted proteins | sample MGYA00580207_ERZ1673744 | MGnify/ENA primary metagenome ERZ1673744 (study PRJEB41218, sample SAMN15661751) | gut metagenome | host: Homo sapiens | place: Canada: London | collected 2015-08-20/2019-03-30 | study: EMG produced TPA metagenomics assembly of... | reverse complement strand
CGGTCAGTGGACTTTCACCACATAGACACACGTGCGCTGCCGAGCGCACCAAAAAGCCGCGCCGGAATCATTTTCCGGGACGCGGCTTTTATGTTTGCGTTCTGGATTCGGATGAGGCTGGTATCAGAAGCCCGTACCGATCTGGAACTGGAAGCGCTGCGTATCGTCGCCTTCCTGGTCGTTCAGCGGGAAGGCAATCGAGAACTTCAAGGGCCCGAGGGGCGAAATCCATGCTACGCCGAAGCCCGTCGAGTAGCGGAGGTCGCCGAAGTCGACTTTTTGTCGTCTGTAGGCAGTGGTATTAGAAGCTGTCAGATAGCCTTCATAACCCCAGGCATAACCGGCATCAAGGAAACCGAAGATGCGCAGCGTTCTGTCGCCGCCCGGGAGCGGCGCGAGGATTTCAATATTGCCCGTCAGCATGCGGTCGCCGCCGAGGTTGTCGCCGTCGTTGTCGACCGAATAGTCCTTCGGACCCAGCGTGCCCGACTCGAAGCCGCGCACCGAGCCGATGCCGCCCACGTAGAAGTTCTTGAAGAACGGGAACTGTTCGGTGCTGCCGTAAACGTCGCCCCAGCCCACTTCGCCATTGAAGGCAAGGGTCCAGGTGCGCGAAAGCGGAATGAAGTGCTGGTACTGATAGGTCGCCTTGTAGTACTGAATGTCGAAGCCCGGAAGACCGAATTCGCCCGAGAAGCGCTGATAGACGCCGCGCGTCGGCGCGAGCGAATTGTCGCGGCTGTCGCGCGACCAGCCGGCGGTGAGCGCCACGCTGATCGGGTTGTCGCCGAACTGGTCAACGTAGTTAATGTAACGTTGTGGCGAATTGCGGTTGGTGTCCACGGTCGTGGATTCAACGCGGGTGCCGAGGAAGATGCGGTCGAGTTCCGTGAACGGAATGCCCCAGCTCACGCCCGCGCCGTACGTTTCGTACTTCACGTCGGCAACGTCGAGTTCCTCGAGGTCGACGCGGCGGTCGTAGATTTCGTAGGAGCGGCTCACGCCTTCGGGCGTCACGTAGGGTTCAACCACGGAGAGCGCGTAGGTGCGCTGCGACTTCGACGTATTCACGTCGACCGACACCGAATTGCCGGTACCGAAGACGTTGTTCTGCGCGAAGCCCGCCGAAAGAATGATGCCTTCCGAAGTGGAGTAGCCGGCGCCAAGCGAGATCGAGCCCGTCGGACGTTCCTTCACGTTCACCTCAAGGTCGACCTGATCGCGGGTGCCCGGAACGGGCTTGGGTTCGGCCGTAACGGTCTCAAAGTAGCCGAGACGGTCGATGCGGTCGCGCGAAAGCTTCACCTTGTCGCTGTCGAACCAGGCGGCTTCGTACTGACGCACTTCGCGGCGGATCACTTCGTCGCGCGTGCGGTTGTTGCCCGTGATGTTGACGCGGCGGACGTAGGCGCGGCGGCCCGGGTCGATCGTGTAGACGATGTCGACCGTGCGCTTTTCCGGGTCCGAAATCGGATTGGGATTGGCGCTCGCAAATGCGTAGCCGAGCGTGGAGAGCTTGTCCGTAATCGCGGTCGACACGTCCTTCACGGCCTGAGCGTTGTAGATGTCGCCTTCCTTCAAGGTCACGAGCGCATTCAGCTGATCATCGAGCCCGAGCATGTCGCCCTGGAGCTTCGCCGAGCGGATCGTGTACTTTTCGCCTTCGGTGAGGTTGATCGTGATGTAGACGTCGGACTTATTGGGGGCAATCGAAACCTGGACCGAATCGATCCGGAAGTCGAGGTAGCCCTGATTCATGTAGAAGGAGCGGATCGTCTCCAGGTCTGCCGCGAGCTTCTCGCGTGAATAGAGGTCGCGCTTCGTGTACCAGGAGAACCAGTTGGGGGTTCCGAGCTGCATGAGGTCGAGCAGATCGTCGGAATCAAAGAGCGAATTTCCGGTGAAGCGGATCGAGGCGATCGAGGAAGCGGAACCCTCGTCCACATTGATCGTGATCCGCACGCGGTTGCGCTCGAGCGGCGTCACCGTCGTCGTCACGTTGGCGCCGTAATAGCCGCGGGCGAGGTACTGTCTTCTCAGTTCCTGGTCGGCGCGCTCAAGAATCGCGTGGTCGAAAATGCGGCCCTCGGCCATGCCGACATCGCGCAGGCTCTTTTCAACGGCTTCCTTGTCGAAGGCCTTGATGCCGTGCGTCTCAATCGTTGCTACGGCCGGACGCTCCATCACGCGGACCACGATGACGTCGCCGTCCTGCGAGAGCGTCACGTCGCGGAAGAGCCCCGACTGGTAGAGAGAATGAATGGCGCGAACGCCCTTTTCAGCCGTGTAGTCCTCGCCGGCGCGGAAAGGCAGGTGGGAGAAGACCGTGCCGGGTTCTGTTCTCGTCAGGCCTTCAACCCGGATATCCGAGATGACGAAGGCCGAAGCCGATCCGGCGAAAAGAAAGGCGGCAGTGATGCCGGCCGCCAGGCGGTTGAGTTGATGGAGCTGCAAAACGAACTCTCTCTTCATTCGAAACGGTATGAGGGCCGGGCGTTCGGCCTGAAGGCTCGCGCTACCTGAAAAAGTCCGCAGCGGGAACCCGATAAAAATCGGCTCTAAGGTTACCACAAGGCACTAACGGGCCGAAGCATCCCGGGCTATGCGAAATGGACTGCCTGAAGCGATAAGCCGTCACCCTCCGAGCCGTCCGACATCGTTCACCGTGACGTAGACGGCAAGAAGGATCAGAAGCGCCATGCTGACGGCGCCGAGCTTTTCCCGTACGCCCCTTGGAATATCCCGCCCCATCAGGGCTTCAATGCCGAGGATGACGAGCTGCCCGCCGTCAAGCGCCGGAATCGGAATCAGATTCATGAAGCCGATCGCGATGGAAATAAGGGCAAGGAATTCAAGGAAGGCCGAAAGGCCGGCCGTGAGCGCGCTCCCCGCCATTCCGGCAATGCCGACGGGGCCCGAGAGATTCTCGGTGCTTAATTCCCCCTTGGCCATATCGCCCACGGCTTCTGCCTGGAAGCGCGTGAGGCCGATCACCTTGTCGACGGCAATAGAAAGAGACTCAATCGGACCGCGGCGCACCGTCACGCGCTCGACCCCCTCTGCAAAACGCAGATCAGCCTTCCCCGAAAGCGCGCCCGTTTTCCCATCCTTCTCTGCCCGCGGCGTCATCGTAAGCTGTCGAACCGGCGCATCCGCGGAGGCGAGGCTCTGCACCTCAAGCTCAAGCGGCTTTCCGGCATGCGTACGGATCATTGATGCGAAGGTCTGGAAGTCCGAAGGTTCGCCGTTGATCCGGAGTATCAGGTCTCCCGCCTTCAAGCCCGCCTGAGCGGCTGGTCCCCCGGCAATGGCATCCACCACCAGAACGCCTTTCCCCGCGAGGAGGAACCCAAGCTTCGGAAGAATGAGGCCCTTCGTCCGGGTGGCGTCCTCGAGCGTCACTCCCGTGAGGTCGAAATGCCGCACGAAGGGTTCGCCGTTTCGCTCGAATTCGATCCGAACGTCCGGCCGCCCCGTCTGCTCAAGAAGCGTCGCGTTGAAGTCCGTCACGCCCGCAATCGGCCGCCCGGCAACAGCAGTAACGCGATCCATGCGGTGAATTCCCTGCGCTTCCGCCTGAGAACCCGGCGCCGCAGTCACATAGGGCGCAAGATCAGAGACGCCGATGGCGCCCGAGGCGGTAAAGAGCGCCACCGCAAGCACAAAATTCATGAGGGGGCCGGCCGCGATCACGATGGCGCGCCGCCAGCGGGGTCCCTTTTCAAAAAGAATTCCCTGGACGGGGGTGCCGTCCTCACGCTTTTCCTCTTCCTCAAAGGCAACGTAGCCGCCGATCGGAAGAAGGGAAAGCGCGAATTCCGTATCCCAGGCGTTCTTTCTCCAGACAACCTTTCCCATGCCGATGGAAAAGCGCCTCACGGCAAACCCGAGCCACTTGGCGGCAAGATAGTGGCCGCCCTCGTGAATGAGCACGACAACGCCGATCGTGAGAAGAAATCCGACGACGGCCAAAAGCACCGATAACGATCCCATGCTTCAATGTTCCTTTAGCGGCGCTTTGCCATGAATTCCGCCGTACGGCGGCGGGCCTCGGCGTCAACCGCAAGCATTTCCTCTGCCGAAGCCGGCGCCGGCGCTTCGAACCCTCGCGTCATCGCGGTCACCACGTCGAAAATCCCTGTGAAGGAGAGCTTCCGCTCGAGGAAGGCGGCAACAGCTACTTCGTTCGCGGCATTCATCACGATCGATGCGATGCCGCCCTTTCTCAGCGACTCTCGTGCGAGCTTGAGGAGCGGGAAGGTTTCCGTGTCGGGCGCTTCAAAGGTGAGTTTCCCGAGCTTTGCGAGATTAAGCCGTTCCGTCCCGCTTGCGATTCTTTCGGGCCAGCTCATGGCGACCGCGATCGGGGTCTTCATGTCTGGGGTTCCGAGCTCAGCCATCACCGCGCCGTCGGCAAACTCCACCATCGAATGGATGATCGATTCGGGGTGCACGAGAACGTCGATCCTGTCTTCTGGGAAGCCGAAGAGCCAGGAGGCTTCAATAATCTCAAGCCCCTTATTCATGAGGGTGGCGCTGTCGACGCTGATCTTTCGGCCCATGCTCCAGCGCGGGTGCTTCACGGCCATTTCGGGCGTAATTCCCGAAAGATCGCGCCGCCCGCGGAAGGGTCCGCCCGAGGCGGTAAGGATGATCCGCGCCGCCTTCTTCATCTTCTCGTCGGCGGCTACGAGGCACTGAAAGACCGCGCTGTGTTCGCTGTCGACGGGAAGGAGCTCGGCGCCGTTTTCCGCCATCGTCTTCATGAGGAGCGCGCCGCCGCAGACGACGCTCTCCTTATTGGCGAGCATGAGGCGCTTTCCGGCTTTAGCGGCCGCAAAGGTGGGCGCAACGCCCGCCGCGCCCACGATTGCCTGCAGCACCGCATCGGCTTCCGGGTCCTCCGCGAGCGAGCGGACCGCTGCCGCGCCTGCATGCGCTTCGACATCCTTCAATCCGGCATCGGCGAGCGCCTGCCGGAGGTCCCCGTACTTCGATTCATCCGCAATGACGACGTGCTTCGGGTGAACGTTTTTGGCAATTTCAACGAGTTCCGCGACGCGGCTTCCGCCCGCGATGGAATGAATGCGATAGCGGTCGGGGTGAAGAGCCGCCACGGCAAGCGCCGAGCGTCCAATGCTGCCCGTTGCGCCGAGGAGTGCGATGTTCTGCATGTCTTTAATCCGTTATTCGTCTTTTCTTATTTTTTTCGATCAGGCTCTTCTTCTCTCAAGCCGGATCACTGCAATTTCAGAGGGCACGCCCACGCGGATCGGGAAGCCGTTCCAGAGGCCCGAGCCCGGATGCACGTAAAGAAGCGTTCCTTCCGGACTCCGGTAGAACCCCCGCACATAGGTGCCGTTCATGATGGCGACAGCACGATCCATGCCGATGATCTGGCCGCCATGCGTGTGGCCCGAGAGCTGGAGCGCAAATTCCTCGTTCGCGCGGTAGCGCGGGAACATCTTAGGCTGATGCGCCATCAGGATGCGGGGAACGGCTTTAGGATCCGGCGCGCCAGCGAAGGTCTTCCTGACATCCGGAAGCTCGCGGCCGAAACGAGCGGCCATCGGATCGCAGACGCCGCCGAGGCAGAGTCTGGCCGGTTTGCCGTCGTTTCCCTCGACCTCAAGCACGGCGTGCTCGTTTCTCAAAACCCGGATGCCGAGTTGGGCGAACTTCTCCTCCCATCGCGGGTAGTCGCCGTAGTGCTCGTGATTGCCGTCGCACCCCCAGACGCCGTACTCGGCCCTCAGTTTGGCAAAGGGCGCAATGTCCTTTTCACGCCGCTCAACCGCACCGTCGACAAAGTCGCCCGTCATGAGAATGAGCCGGGGATGGAGCGAATTGACGCGCTCAACAAGCGCTTCCGCATGAGGCTCCGTCAGAAGCGCAGAGCAGTGGGTGTCTGAGAGCTGAACGAATTCAAAGCCCTCAAGTTCCGGGGGAAGGTCCTGGATTTTCGCCGTGTGGTAGCGCACCTCGGGCACTTCAATGCCCTTTTTGATGCCGAAAGCGGCGAAGCCGACGCTCAACGCCCCCAGGCCGATCGCCGTGCGGCGGTCCTGCTGCACCGCCCGATGGAGCTTCTCGCCCGAGCGGCCCGCAAGGACGGAGAAGAAAATTACGACTTCTCTCAGAAGCGTGAAGACCGTGAGAAAGAGAAGCACCGCTTCGCCGAAATTTCCCGCAATCAGCACAGCTCGCGGGAGTTCAGGCGAAAGCAGCCCCCCGAAGAAGAGCGTCGTGACGGTGGAAAAAAGGGAAACCGCAACAATGACGAGCGCGAGCGCCCATTTTGCGCCTTTTGCCATTCTGAGCGGTAGCACGAAGCGCCAGAGCACCCAGAGGGCCATGATCAGATGAAAGACGGCAAAACGCATGTTCTAGGAAAGCGTGACAAAAAGAGTTCGGTGCGGGAGAGAGGGATTCTCCGACATATCAGGGATTACACCCAAAGATTAACGGGAAAGCGGAAATTGGAAGCAAAAAGAGAAGATCCCGGGAACGGTCTTTTGTATCGGTTTCTTTCGGGGCGGCAGGCACGTCTATACCGCTTCCTCTTCCTGACGGTCGACCAGGGCTTCGCCCATCGTAATGCGGGCGAGTTCGCTCTCGAGTTTTCTGGCACTGGCTTCCGGAACGAGAAGCTCGTAGGAAGCATCAAACCGATAGTCTGATGAAACGATGACGACGCCGAGCTGGCGCGCGAGGTTCTGAAAGCTTCCGTCAAAGGCCGGATCCATCGAGACCACATAGCGCACGAGCACCTCGCGCTCTCGTGTGGGAACCGTCTCAAGCCCGAGCTTCGCGGTCCCCTGGTAGGCGCGGACAAGCCCACCCGTGCCGAGGAGAATGCCGCCGAAATAGCGCGTCACGACGACCACCACTTCGCCGATGCCGCTGTGCAGCACGGCGGTCAGCATCGGACGGCCGGCCGTCCCCTTGGGTTCGCCGTCGTCGCTCGCGCCCACCTGAGCGGTATCCCCCGGGGCGCCCGCATTGAATGCCCAGCAGTTGTGCGTCGCCTGAGCGTGCTCGGCGCGGATTTGTTCAATGAAGGCGTGCGCGGCTTCGGGAGACGCCGCACGCGCGACGCTCACGATGAAGCGCGAGCGCCGGATGGTGTCCTCGGTTCGATGAAAGCTCCCCGGAGGAAGATCAGGAACGGGATAGAGCTCTGTCATTCTTGCGGTCAGAAGAGCAGAACGGCCAGCATCATCCAGGTAGCGGCCGGAATCACCGGCATGGAGCTGTCCATGCGGTCAAAGAACCCGCCGTGACCGGGGAGAAGGTTCGAGGAATCCTTGATGCCGGCAAGACGCTTCAGCATCGACTCAAAGAGGTCGCCCGCAATCGAAAGCGCAATCAGGATGGCAAGAATCACAACGCCCCAGCCGAAGCCCGCGCGCTCGAAGATGAAGTTCGTGAAGACCACCTTCTGATCGCAGAACCAGTAGCAGAGAAGGAAGAAGACGATGACGATCACGTAGGCGCCGATCACGCCTTCCCAGGTCTTCTTCGGAGAAATTGCCGGGCAGAGCTTGTGCTTGCCCCAGGCGCGGCCGCAGAAATAGGCGCAGATGTCCGCGCCCCAGATGATGAGCATCACCGAGAGAACGAGCACCCAGGTGCCCTGTTCGTTGAGCCAGAGGAAGGAGAGATAGGCCGCCGGCACGAAGACCACGGCCGAGAGAAGGCACTGGAAGACATTCACCTTGAAGCCGTTCTCGCGATGGAAGAGCTCCAGGAAGAAGATCACGAACCAGGCAATCATGACGACGCCGTCGACGATGAAGAGAAACCAGTCCATCTTCGGGAGCGCCCCCGCCCAGTAGAGCGAAAACTGCGTGATCATCTCAATGGCGGAAATGAGTGCGGCCGGAACAGGCCCGAGATTGCCGATTCTCAGCCACTCGTAAAGCGCGAGGCCGAAGGCGATCGCCATCACTCCGGCAAACCAGAGGGGTCCTGCCCAGATGGCGAGAAGCAGGATGAGAAAGAGCACGGACGCAGTGGCAATGCGAAGCGACAGCATCTTGGAGGGGACCTTTGTTGAGGGGAAAAAGCGCCTTGCTAAGGGCAATATGCTGGAATTCTAATGAATCCTCGCCGGATGCTCGCTTAAGACTCGCGGGAAAAGGATCCCCGGCCTCGAGGCTTCGATGCCGCGTCAGCTGCCGGAGAGATGCATTCTCGCCTCGGCTCTCGTCCATTTCTCCCTGAGATTTGCCTCATTGCGGCAGCGCTCAACGGGCTTCAATACCTCTTCAATGACGGTGTCCCAGAAGTCGCGGCTTTTGAGATCGGCGCCGAGATGCCTCTCCCCGAACACCTCAATCGACAGCACTCCGCTCTCGCGATAAACCTCGCGCATGTTCTGTCCCGAGGCGCTCGCACCCGTTTTTCTGAACTGCGCCATCAGGGCTTCTGAAAGCAGGAATCCGAGCGTGTACTGCCAGTCGTAGAAGACGGGATTGCGCCGGTAGAAGTGAGGCTTATAGGCCCAGACATACTTGTCCGCACCGTCAGTCGTGCCGCCGAAATAGTGCTCCCAGGCTTCTGAAGAAAGTTCGTTGATGCCTCTGAGAGTCAGAGCCCCCCTCGGGCGATGCTCCAGAATGCCTTTAAGCAGCCGATGCCTGGCAGGAATAATGAGGCAGCAGTTTGTGATGCGCCTCAGCGCATGCCACTCAAGCGCCCATCGGGCCGCCGCATCTCCCTCCCTCTGAGCTTCGCTTCCAAAATGGGAAAGGAGTCCGGTTTCGCAGAAATTCGCCATGACTTCCGTAATCGAGATCGGATAGAGTCTTGCGGGCATGGGCTCCTCGTGCATGACATGCATCTGGTAGGCCGCGCCGATCAGATGCGCAAACGATGCTTCGCCCGACAAGGTCGGAAGATACTTCGTCACGACCCTTACAACCTGCGCTGTCGGCAGATCGTCGCTCCATGCGCCGCCCGACTTCCGCGATACCTGATCGGCGTCGACCCAGCCGCATGCATGCGCGCGTTCGAGAAATTCCGGGAATCGGGCGTCCAGGGCTTTAAAAGCCGAAGCCAGATGACGATAGGTCTCCTCGAGCGATCGGCCGCGTTCGTAAAGCGAATTCGGTGCGGAAGAAAGGAGGTTCCAGATTTTCATCCGGCCGCCGCCGAAGGCTCTTTGCCTCAGCGATACGGCTTCGCGAAGCTCGGGAAGCGCCGTCTCGATCGACGAAAACATCGCGTCGTAGATTTCCTTTTTCATGCGCTCGCGACGGAGTTCCGACTCGAGAATATTCTCACCCAGCTGATCGGCCAAAAGCGTTTGGAACCCGGTCTTCGCATTGATGACGTCGAGAAAGCTCGCGCCGTGCGAAGCAAGCCACGCATTCATGGCAACAAAGGTCGAGCGGCGCAGAACCGGATCGTCGGAATTTTTAAGCGCCGCAAGCGATGAGCTGACCCCTTGAACGGAACTCAGGCCGTCGCTTCCCCGTACCTCAATCGCCATCGTGCTCGTGAGATGAGCGTACATGTTTGCGATCGGGCTCATCACGCGCGAGGCAAATTCCCGGGTGAAGGCGTTCATCGCGGGCTCGGCAGGGAGCCCGAAGCGCTTTTCTCGCTGAACGGAAAGCCAGAGCTGCAGTTCTCTACTTCCTCCCAGGTCCGGATCCTCAAGCGCGAGCCGTTCAAGCGCCGAATGGAGCACCGAACCCGCTTTTTCAAGACGCATGAGGAGCTCCATCACAGCGGAACGCACGCCTTCGGAACTCGTCTCCGCGGCATTGAGCTGAAGACTTGTGCGGCAGATTGTCCTGAGGGTGCGCGCAAGGTCCTCTCCCTGTCCATAGAGCCGATAAGCCTCAAGGAGCGCGGCAATCGAGATCGCCCCGTTTTCCGCTGCAAAGCCTTCCGCCGCAATACCCTTGAGCGCGGCCGCCGTCATCCTGAGCTTTGCCAGATAGGTCTGCGTGAGCGAGCTCTGCGCATTGGAGAGATCGGCAATAAGCGTGCGATCAGAAGAATTGCTTTCAGAAAAAGAACCGAAGGACTGCATGACGAAACCTGACGACTATGGAGATGCGGCGCATGCTTGATCCCGTCTGCGGACTATCAGCCACTTTTTCAAACCCGGCTTCAGGTGCTCCCCGATTGCCGGCTGCCGGAACTCGCTTGCGTCTTTACAGAATAAAGCCTGAATGAATCGACCTGCATTCAGAAATAAGGGTAACCACGATATCCGTTAGGGTTATTACCAACAAGAACTTTTTACCCCTTTCTCAAATGAAATTCATTCCTGACAACTCTTCGTCTTTAACGAAGATGCGTCAGGGTTAACCCTCTACTCACGCCTGACATTTCAGATCTTGTCCTTATTCCTGCTCACGGATTACGCTTTTTCTCAGGAAATCAATGCGATTTTCAGCAGTAATTAGACCTGATGCACTGTCGATCCCATCGACGCGTCAATCAAAACACCTTAAAGGAGGGTGGCATCGGAAGACTCGGGGCTTCCAATGCCTCATCGGAGAATAAACATGGCCGGCATTATTTTTGGCTGCATCATGCTCATCCTGGTCGGATGGGCAATCCTGAAGGGGAAATACGCCCCCTTCATTCTCTTTGCGAGCGGCGTCGCGATGCTGCTCTTCTCGGTGATCTTCGACACCGGCACCTTCATGCCGAAGAAGGCGCTCCCCACGGGCAGCGACTATCTCAACATCATCGAGTTCATCCGCTACATGTTCTCGAACAACCTCGCCAATCTTGGTCTTCTCATCATGACCATGGTGGGGTTTGCGTCCTACATGACGCACATCGGCGCAAACGACGCCTTCGTCAACATCGCGATCAAGCCGCTCTCCATCATCAAGAGCCCCTACGCGCTCGTCTTTATTGCCTTCCTTCTCGGCAAGGCCGTCTCGATGGTGATCACGTCTGCGGTCGGCCTCGGCGTTCTCTGCCTTGCGCTCATGGGACCCGCGCTTGCCGCGCTCGGCATGAACAAGAAGGCGATTGCCGCGGTCTTCGTGACCTCGGGCGCCGCCTCCATGGTGCTCCTCGGCGGGTCGACCGCCGCCTCCGCCAAGGCCTGCGAACTCTCGATTCTCGACTACGTCTTCATCTACAAGATCCCGGCCGCGCTTCCGACCGTTCTCGTGATGGGCATCGCGCACGTCTTCTGGCAGCGCTATCTCGACCGCAAGGAAGGCTGGATTCCCTCTGAACACGTCGGCGAAAAGCTCGTCTTCGAAGGCGAGGACGTGAAGCGCCCGTCAACGACGGCGCCGAAGCTCTACGCGATTCTTCCCTTCCTTCCGATGGTCTTCGTCGTGGTCTTCTCGCAGTACTGCATTGATTCCATCAAGCTCAACATCACGACGCTCATGTTCTTCTGCGTTGCCATCGCCATGGTCTGCGAAGCGATCCGCTGGAAGGGCGACATCGATAAGCTTGGCGCGGGCCTCAAGGCCTTCCTCCAGGCCATGGGCAAATCCTGCTCGGGCGTCGTGGCGCTCGTTATTGCCGCCGGCGTCTTTGCCTCGGGCTTCAAGGCGCTCGGCATGATCGACGCCATCGTCAACTTCGCTTCGAGCGTGGGTGCGGGCGGCCTCGGCATGTCGATTCTCTTCGTCGTCATTACGACCCTCGTCACGATCATCGCAGGCTCGAACGGCGCCTCCTTCTACCCGCTCGTTGAAATGGTTCCGCACATCGCGAAGTCGATGGGCGTGAATCCGGTGATGCTCGTTCTTCCGATGCATCAGGCCTCCACCATTGCGCGCCCGCTCTCTCCGGTTGCCGGCGTCGTGGTTGCGATCGCCGCCATGTGCAAGATGAGCCCGCTCGAACTCGTGAAGCGCGCTTCCGTGCCTTCCATCCTCGGCCTCATCGCGCACCACATCTTCGTCTTCTGGCTCTCGCTCTGACTTGATCTCTGAAGGCTTCTGAACCCAAATGACAACCGCATTCATTGAAAAACTGAACGCCCCTGAGTGGCAGATGGACGACGCCTACGGCGACATCGGCTCAGAGCGTTATGAAGAAAGCTTCCGAAAAGCCGAATCCCTGATCAGCGAACTCGAGGCGGCCCCCAGGGGACGCGACGCGATTCTTTCGAATCTCGGGCGCTACGACGAAGCTACGACAATCCTTTCGTCGCTTTCTTCCTTCGTGAAGTGCCTCGGCGCCAAGAATTCAGACGACGAGCGCGTTGCTCCGGAAAACACCCGCATTTCGGGCCTCTCCATGCGCCTTTCGCTTGCGGGCGACCCGCTCTTCGCCGAGATCGATGCGCTCGATGAAAAGGATCCCCTATGGGAGGAGAAGCCCTTGTCCGACTGGCGATTCGTCGTTCGCGAACGTGCCGCGTACTGGAAGCGAAAGCTCTCCGTTTCCGACCGCGAGTGGCTCGGCGACCTCGAGGTGAAGTGCTTCTACCCGCTCTCGAGCGTCTTCAAGACGCTCCAGAAAGGGGTCGACTTTGAAGCCGAAAATGCGCTCGGCGAAAAGGAGCGCATCCGCGCGGCAAAGCTCGTCTCCGTCATCAAGGGCGCTCCCGACCGGGTGCTTCGCCGGAACGTCAATATCGGCATGCAGAAGTGCTATGAGGCGCGCGCAGACCTCTACGCCGCGCTTCTCAACAATCTCCACGGCTTCCGGCTCGCCGCCTTCAACCGCGCGGGCGTTGAGGCGCTCGACGTTTCGCTCGCGCAGAACCGCATGAGCCGCGGCGCGCTCACGGCGATGAAGAAGGCGATTCTTTCCAACATCGACCTGATTCGTCAGGCCGTAACGCTCCGCGCGCCCTATTTCGGCGGCGGCAAGCTTGAAGTCTTCGACCTGATGGCTCCTGCTCCTCAGAAAGAAGCCGTCCCGCAGGTGATTCCTTATCCGGAAGGCATCGCTGCGGTGAAGGCTGCGCTTGCCGCCGTTGATCCCTCCATGAGCGGCTTCATCGACCTGATGCTCGAAAATCACTGGATCGATGCGAAGCCCTCCGACAAGAAGATCGGCGGCGCCTTCTATTCGCGCTTCAACGAATTCAGAAAGCCCCGCGTCTTCACGTCCTACATGGGGACGATCACGACCGTGCTCCAGCAGGGGCACGAGCTCGGTCACGCCTTCCATTACTGGCTGATGCGGGACCTCCCCGTCGTCCAGACGGAATTCCCGATGACGCTCACGGAAACGGCGAGCACCTTCAACGAAGCCGTCATCCGCCGCTACCTGCTCGATCGCGCTGACGAAAAGGAAGCCTTCGGCATGCTCTGGCAGGAACTGAGAAGCGCCGCAAACTTCCTCATGAACACCATGGTGCGCATGGACTTCGAGCTCGCATTCATTGAAGAGCGAAAGAAGGGCGTCGTGAGCGCGAAGCGCTCGGTCGACCTCATGCGCAAAGCCTGGCACGAGTGGTACGGAGACTCGACAGTCGGCGCAGACGACTACCTCTGGGCCTACAAGCTCCACTACTACAAGACCGACCAGCTCATCTACAACTATCCCTACACGGTGGGCTACCTCCTTTCGCAGGGACTTCTCACTGAACTCGACCGCCGCGACAGGGACTTCATGCCCTTCTACCGCGCCATGCTCCGCGACACCGGCCGCATGACGGTCGACGAGATCGTTGAGCGCCATTTCGGCTCGAATGCTTCCGAGCCGGCCTTCTGGGAAGGCTGCATGAAGGGAGCGCTCGGCTCCATCCGTCGTTTTGCCTCAATCAACCCCAACAACTGACCTTTGAAATGCTCTGTGAGGCGCTCCGCCAGAAGCGCCTCCCGAGCCCTCCATTGACCCATAAGGAGAAAACCTCATGAAACAGACCAGCATTGCGCTCGCACTCGGTGCGCTTCTCGCTGCCGCCGGCGCCGCTCAGGCCGCCGACATTCAGATGTACGGCCGCGTCGACTCGGGCCTCAGATACACGCACACCAAGGACACGGGCGATGACAAGCTCGAAATGCGCAACAACCGCTCGACCCCGCGCGTCGGCTTCAACATTGTTGAGGATCTCGGAAACGGCGTGAAGGTGAAGGCCTACCTCGAAAACGGCTTCTATCTTGATACCGGCTCGCTCTATACAGCCAACACGCTCTTCGACCGCCGCTCGATCCTCGCGGTCCAGGGCGCCTGGGGCGAAATCGGCATGGGCCGCATGGGCAACGTTCAGTCGACGGTCTCTCCCTACGCCATGGGCCTCATCAAGTACGATCCGTTCGGCACCTCCTACGGTCAGGCGTCCATCGGCACCGCCTTTGCCAACACAAGCCGCACCAACAACGCCATTGCATGGATTTCGCCAAAACTCAACGGCTGGAAGGTAGGCGTCACCTATTCGCTCGGCGACAAGTCGGATGAAAAGAAGAATGAAACGACGCCCTATGAAGATTATTTCGACCGCAACCATACCTTCTCGGCGGCCACGGACTATACGGGCGACAACCTCTACCTCTCCGTCTCCTATGCCAATGTCTCCTACGGCAGCATTGAATCGGCGGATCGCGACTCGGACGCCAATCTGTTTGCCGTCGGCGGCTGGTACCGCTTTATTCCGGAAGCCAGAATCTTTGCGGGTGCGCAGTATCAATCCCACTGGGCGAAAGCCGCCAACGTAGAGCTGAAAGATATTACAAAAGCGGCGACAGCCGAAGAGAAAGCCGACGGCTTTGACGGCTACTCGCTCCTTCTCGGCGCCGACTATGTGGTCGGCCAGCACAAGGTAATCGGTGGCGTGCAGTACTTTGACGGCGAACTCTCCAACAAGAGCGACATCGACCACAAGTTCACGGTTCTTGCCGCCGCTTATGAATACAAGCTCGCCAAGACAACCTGGCTCTATTTTGCCGCCACGCAGTCCTTCCAGAGCGGAGAAGCAAAGACCTATAAAAACAAGGAAGCCACCGAGATCATGGCCGGCCTCAATCTGAACTGGTAAATCCGGGCATCCCGGCCGATCAGGAAAAACTTGCGCATCGCGCAGGCATTTGTTCTACAGATGCCCGCGCATTTACGGGCCTTGCGCGGGCTCTTCCAAAGGCCGGGACGGAATCCGGAATCTTTGAATCTGCCCATCGGGCGCGCTTCGTGCATGAAGGCGCCGCCCGGTCTCCCACGGCATTTCGGCGCTCTTTCTCAAAGGGCGCCGTTTTTTCACTGCTTCTTCGGTCGTCAGCCGATTTCGCGCAGCTGCTCGCTCGTCATTCCGAAGCGCCGTTCGCGCCCGACATACCAGTTGAGCGCGTCGTCGAGCGCCGCCGCATCGAAATCGGGCCACAGCGTATCAGTGAAGTAGAGCTCGGCATAGGCTGCCTGCCAGAGGAGGAAATTCGAAATGCGTCTTTCCCCGCCGGTACGGATCAAAAGATCCACCTCTCCGTCGTCATGCGCGGAAAGCCGCTTTTCAATGCCTTCGAGCGTGAGATCGCCCGCAGCAGCAGCGGCCTGCGCGGCCTGAAGCGCATCCCAGCGGCCGCCGTAATTGGCTGCAATATTGAGATGCATGCGGCTCCCCGGCGCAGTGGTTTTCTCAGCGTGCTCGATTGCGCGCTGAAGGTCTTCCGAGAAAGCATGCCGGTCCCCGATGATGCGGATGCTGACGCCCGCCTTCAAGAGCGGCTCCTCCCAGCGGGCAAGCGCTGTCGCGAAGATTTTCATGAGGGCCGAAACTTCAGCCGCGGGACGTCGCCAGTTTTCGCTTGAAAAGGCAAAGACGGTAAGCGCCCGGATGCCGAGGCGCACCGACGCCTCCACCACGCGCTCAAGCGCAAGCACCCCCTGGCGATGACCTTCCGCACGCGGCAGAAACCGCGATCTCGCCCAGCGGCCGTTGCCGTCCATGATGATCGCAATGTGTCCGGGCAGGTGAGGAAGGTCGGCCATGATGGGTACACTGAAAAGATTGAAGCGGCAGAAAGTCTAGCAAAGCCGCCGAGCCCCGCTTGTGACGGATTGCAAGCGGATCCATGCATTTGCTGATCCCGCGAAAATGCTTTTTCAAACCTTATGCCGATCCTGCCCCTACTAAACTAAGCGACTTAGATTTTCAAACTTTTCCCTCGGCATTCTCCAGCATGTCCATTCCTCAAATCCAGTCTGAAGCCATTGCTTACGCGCTCAGCACCTACACGCTTCCTTCAGCTTCAGACGTCAAGTCATATGCTTCAAATCGAAAGCTACCTGTAAAGGAGTTCACCGACGCCATCAGCGAGTTCGTCGGGAAGGGATGGATCAGACAGCCCAAGGAGGGCTATTGGGGCTCGTACGAGATACTCTTTGTGACGCCTAGCGGGATCAACATGATGACGCGGCTCGTGTCGCGCAAAACATTCGACGCCGTATTCAATAAGCTGGAAAAGGTTCGCCTCGACAGGGATGTCAGAATGCACGTCACCGTCATGAAGGCCGCGGTCAACTTCATCCAGACCGGACGCCTCCCGGCGCCCCTCAGCGAAACGTTCAGTGAGGATCAGATCAAGACATGGGCTTCCATGGAAGCCGCCTTCATGGTTCAGCTCCTCGACTATGACCACTGGAAGCCCTTCGTCGAAGCGCTTCCTGCGAGGATCATCGCCCACGCGGCACTCCGCGTTGCCCAGGATACCGCGGATGCCCGCGGCTTCGACGTTACCAGCGACAAATTCAGAGACTATCTGACGCTGCATCTCTCCAAGGAAGCTGCCGCTGAATACCGCGACTGGCGCCATTACTACGCTGATTTCCTCTGCAACGGAAAGCCGCACGAGCTGCTTAAGAAAATGAACTGCGAGTCCCCGTGGTACATGATCGTGAGCGCGGCAGCCTCCATCATGGACAACGAAGAGCCCTCCAATGCCGTCTCCTGCATGAGAATCGCTCTCTCGCGCCTCCACCAGATCCACTTTGAAACCTGGTTTGAAGCCTGGCTCTATGCCATTGCGCTCTACCGCGATCGCGCAAACCCCGCATCCGTTCGGAAGCTCGAGCGAATGATGGAAGTCAGAAGAGTCGCCGAAAATGTTTATCTCAAGCCGGCGATTCTGATTGCCCTCCTCGGCTGCGGCAGAGATGCCAGGAAGGCTGCCGTGAGCTTCCGGGAAGCCTTCATGGAAGCCCTTCCCGGTGAGGCCATTGAACAGCTCAACCCTCAAATTGCCGTTCCCTTTGCTATCACGGCGCTTAATTTCGGACTCCTTGTAAAAATCGACTTTGTGGGCGAAAAGGCCAGGAAATGGATGAGCTTTCTGCCGATGCTCGATTTCGAATTCCAGCGTCTCACCGGCAAGAACGAGGAAGCCGAAAGCATTGCCCGCAAGTACGGAATCAAGCAGTTCCTTCCCCATTACGTCATCCGTCCGGAATGGGATCTGGTGCTCGATCGTCTGATCGCGCTCCCTGGTATCTCCGGCGGCAACGGTCAGGACTACACCGAAGGTCAGCTCCCGACGGAACGCATTGCATACGCCGTCGACACCGAAAAGCCCGGCTGGGAGATCACCATCCGCTCGCAGAAATTCAAGGCGACGACCCGAACCTGGCTCAAGGGCACGGTCATGAAGCCTTCCACCTTCGTCGAGCGCGCGCCGAAGCTCTCCGATGAAGCGCAGCGCGTCGCCAATGCAGTTCACCTGGAAAGCATGTATTGGACCCGAGGCATGCACGTCCTCAACGTCCCTGAAGCGCTGATGGAGCTTGTCGGCTCTCAGAATGTCATCGACGCGAACACGCTTGAACCGATCGACGTGGAGAAGAGACCGCTTGAAATTTCGGTTCTGCGCAATAACGACACCTATTGCTTCACCAACAATCTCAGTCCTGAATTTGATCCTGAAGAGGACAAGATCAGCCTCACGAGAGCGAGCAGCAGCCTGATCATCGTTACCCGGCCGACAGACAATGAACGCGATCTTCTCAAGGCCGTGCGCGGCATCAACTTCCCGCTAGCGGCACGGGAAAAGCTCACGCACTACCTCGAAAAGCTTTCGGCCCGAACCCCTGTTATGTCGGATCTCCTCAAGGACTCCAAGCACCTTGAGAAGCAGTCGGGCGACGCAAGAATCACCTTCCGCCTCGAACCCTTCGGAGCGGGCACGCACCATGTCACCGCGCTCGTGCATCCGGTCGCGGAGAACCCGCTTGCCTGCTCGCCGGGCGAAGGACTTGCCTTCATTGCCACCCGGATCGGCACCAAAACGGTTCAGGTCGCTCGCGACCTGAAGAAGGAGCGTAAAAACTTTGATGAGCTCCTTTCCGCGCTCTCGCGGCTCGAAGAACAGCGAGACGGCGAATTCTCCTGGGAGCTTCCGGTCGCAGAAACGCTCGAGATGCTCGAGGTTCTCCGCACCCATCCGGATACGGCGCTCCTTGAGTGGCCCGAGGGCGTCAAATTCCGCGTCTCCCGCCCGCAGATTTTCCCCTCGAGCCTGAAGCTCTCGCTCCGAAGCATCGGAAGCTGGTTCGAGCTTGAAGGCAAGGTTCAGATCGACGAGAAGACGGTGCTCACCGTCAATGAGCTCCTTGAGCGCCTCAGGGAATCCGAGGGCCGCTTCATACGCCTGGGCGACGACGAATACGTCGCCCTCACGGAAAGCCTCAAAAAAGAGCTCGAGCATATCGAGAGTCTCGTTACGTCGCAAAAGAAGGGCGAACTCCGGATTTCCGCCTTCAATGCCGACTCGATTGAGAGGCTCGAGGATGAAGGCATTGAAATCGACTCCGACGAAGCCTTCCGGTCGCTCTGCAGACGCATCCGCGAGTCAAAGCACCTGACGCCCGTCATCCCTGCGGGTCTTCGCACCGAGCTTCGCCCCTATCAGCAGGAAGGGTTCGAATGGCTCTCGCGCCTCATCAGCTGGGGCGCGGGCGCGCTTCTCGCTGACGACATGGGCCTCGGCAAAACCATTCAGGCGATTGCGCTCCTGCTCTCCCGCGCGAAGGAAGGTCCGCAACTCGTCGTGATGCCTGCCGCCGTCCTCTTCAACTGGAGCGATGAGCTCCAGCGCTTTGCGCCGGGCCTCAGAATCAAAATGCTTCAGCAGGCCGAAGACCGCAAAAAGCTCGTCGACGAGGCGGAAGCGGGCGACGTCGTCCTCACGACCTACGGCATTCTTTCCGCTGAGATTGAAGCCTTGAGCGGCCGCGAATGGACGACGGTGGTTCTTGATGAAGCTCACAACATCAAGAACCGGGACACCAGGATGTCGAAGGCCGCGATGCAGCTCAAATCCGCTGCCCGCGTTCTTCTTACCGGCACGCCCCTCCAGAACAACCTCGGCGAAATCTGGAATCTCTTCGAGTTCGCGAACCCCGGGCTTCTCGGAAGCAGCCAGAGCTTTGCGGAGCGCTTCATCATTCCGATCGAACGCAACAAGGACCGCAACTGCCAGAAGCTCCTGAAGCGCCTGATTTCGCCCTTCATCCTGCGCCGCACGAAGGCCGAGGTGCTCGACGAACTCCCCGAAAAGACCAAGGTCACGCTCCGGGTAGAGCTCTCCGAAGCCGAGCGCACGCTCTACGAGAGCCTGCGCGAAACGGCGTCCCAGCGCCTCGAGACCGGCGAAATCAATCCGATTGAAGCGCTCGCCGAACTCATGAAGCTCCGTCAGGCGGCGTGCGCCGCTGAGCTCGTGAATCCGAAGCTCAAGCTCGAGTCCTCGAAGATCAATGCCTTCCTGAAGCTCGCCGACACCCTCATTGAAGGCGGCCACCGGGCGCTCGTCTTCAGCCAGTTCACGTCCTATCTTGCGATCCTCAGGAAGGAGCTCGACAAGAAGAACATCAAGTACCTCTATCTCGACGGTGCAACGCCTGCGGGCCAGCGCCAGAAGCTTGTCGACGCCTTCCAGAAGGGCGAGATGCCGCTTTTTCTCATCAGCCTCAAGGCGGGCGGCACGGGCCTCAACCTCACGGCCGCCGACTATGTCGCCATTCTCGACCCCTGGTGGAATCCGGCGATCGAAAGCCAGGCCTCGGACCGCGCCTACCGCATCGGGCAGGAAAATCCGGTGACGATCTACCGACTGATCGCCGAGAACACGATCGAGGAGAAGATAATACGGCTCCACGAAACGAAGAAGTCTTTGGCGGACGCGCTTCTCGAAGGTTCCGACATGTCGAACCGCCTCTCGAGAGACGAAATCCTCAGGCTCCTCGCGGAGGATTGAGGCGGAGAGACTCAAGCTTCCGCCAGGTGCACCCGGGATGCGGCAGGTCTTTCTGCAGCATCCTGGCGGACGAAAGGGAATGCGCGTCATGCAGACGACGCTCCCCAGCAAAAAGCCCGCACTGCCGGAAAAAGCAGACTGCGGGCTTTCTTTTGAAAGGGAATTCAGAGGGTCATCAGACCGTCATGATTTCCTTTTCCTTCTCCGTGATCACCTTGTCGATTTCGGCGACATAGCGGTCCGTGAGCTTCTGGATGTCCGTCTCGAGGCGGCGCTGATCGTCTTCGGAGATTTCCTTGTCCTTCTCAAGGCGTTCGATCTGGCCGTTGGCATCGCGGCGGAGGTTGCGCACGGCAACCTTGGCGTCTTCGCCGAAGCCCTTCACGATCTTCGAGAGTTCGCGGCGGCGCTCTTCGGTGAGCGGGGGCAGCGGAATGCGGATGACGTCGCCCGAAGTGGCCGGATTGAGGCCGAGGTCGGAGTCGCGAATCGCCTTCTCAACGACCTTCACCATGTTCTTTTCCCAAGGCTGGACGGTAAGCGTGTGCGCGTCGCCCACGCCCACCTGAGCAACCTGATTGATCGGGGTCGGGCAGCCGTAATAGTCGACCTTGATCTTGTCGAGCAGGCCCGTACTGGCACGACCCGTGCGGATGCGCGTGAAGTCTTCGCGAAGCTTCTCGACGGTGACGCCCATCTTGTGCTCGGTCTGCTGGATAACTTCCTGAGCGGTCATAAAAAATCTCCTTGGAGCATTTCCGCTTAAGGCGCCGAACCTTGGTGAAGGCTCAAGGCGCGTCCGATGCGGAATTGAATCACTGAATTCGGTACGAACATGGGCCGGAAAGCGAACCCTCCGGCCCATGCGCAATTTGTTATTTTATCAAAGGTCGGCCTTAGCTATGAACGAGCGTGCCTTCCTTTTCGCCGAGGACGACGCGGCGCAGCGCCCCCTTCTTGTTGATGTTGAAGACCTTGATCGGGAGTCCCTGCTCGCGGCAGAGCGCGAAGGCGGTGGCGTCCATCACCTTGAGGTTGGTGCGAAGCGCATGGTCGAAGGTGATTTCGTCATACATCGTGGCGGTCGGATCCTTCTTCGGGTCGGCCGTGTAGATGCCGTCGACCTTTGTCGCCTTGAGAACGATGTCGGCGCCCACTTCCGCGCCGCGAAGGGCAGCGGTGGTGTCGGTCGTCATGAAGGGGTTGCCGGTGCCGGCCGCAAAGATCACGACGCGGCCGAGGCGCAGGTGGCGCAGAGCCTTTCCGCGGATGTAGGGTTCGGCGACCTGTTCAATGTGAAGCGCCGACTGCACGCGCGCTTCGATGCCGTTGTTGCGGCAGCAGTCCTGAAGCGCCATGGCGTTCATCACCGTGGCAAGCATGCCCATGTAGTCGCCCGTGGCGCGGTCCATGCCGGTGGCGCCGAGCGCAACGCCGCGGAAGATGTTGCCGCCGCCCACGACGATGCCGATCTGCACGCCCAGATCAAGGACGGAGCGGATTTCTTCAATCATGTGCTGAAGCACCTGACGGTTGATGCCGAAAGCATCATCGCCCATGAGGGCTTCGCCCGAAAGCTTCAGAAGAATGCGTTTGTAAACGGGCTTACCCTGCGCTGCGTTGTCCATCGATCAACTCCTCAATGCATGACTGTTGGGAAGATTGCCGGCATCAGGCTTCAGGGACCGTGCCCGTCTGCCAAGTTCTGGCTCGGGGCGAAATTATACGCGGCTGAGGAATATTGCTTAGAACTTTTTGCTTTTCCGGACGCCCGGGGAGAACGCGCAAAAAGAAATGACGCCCCTTCGTGCAAGGAAGGCAGCGTCCCTTTCGATTGGAGGAGAGTTTCCCGGAGGAAAGCTTCAGGAGAAGCGCTTCATTTTCCGAAAATGCCCGTGCATGCACTGCCGGAATCAGAAAGCTTCTCAGAGCCCTTCAGAGAAAGTCTCCTTCAGCCTCAAAGAAGCAATTACGCCTGCTTGGCGGCAGCAGCCTGGGCGGCCACTTCAGCAGCAAAGTCGTTGCTCTTCTTTTCGAGGCCTTCGCCCACAACGTAGAGAACGTAGGTGGCGACTTCAGCCTTGGCGGCCTTGAGAAGATCATTGATCGTCTTCTTGTCGTCCTTGACGAACGGCTGGTTGACGAGCGTGACTTCCTTCAGGAACTTCTTCACGGAGCCTTCGGCGATGCGCTCGAGCATCTGCTCGGGCTTGCCGGCTTCGCGGGCCTTCTCGATGGCGATGCGGCGCTCGGACTCGATGAGGGCATGATCGATGCCCGTCTCGTCGATGGCCTTCGGCTTCGAGGCGGCGATGTGCATGGCGATGTCGTGAGCGAGCTCGTGGTCGCCGCCGACCAAGTCGACGATGACGCCGATGCGGCTGCCGTGGACGTAGTGCGAAAGTTCGCCCTTCGCCTCGATGCGCTGGAAGCGGCGGAAGGTCATGTTTTCGCCGATCTTGCCGACGAGACCCGTGCGGACGCCGTCAACGGTGGTGCCGTCGAGCGGGAGAGCGAGGAGCTCTTCGACCGTGGCGGGGTTCTTCTCAGCGACGAGCTTGACGCTGTCGTGAGCCATCTTGAGGAATTCCGGGTTCTTCGCGACGAAGTCGGTTTCGGAGTTGACTTCGAGGATCGCGCCGAGCTTGCGGTCATGCGAGACGTAGACGACGACGACGCCTTCGGCGGCGATGCGGGCAGCAGCCTTGCTCGCCTTGTTGCCGAGCTTGACGCGCAGGATCTCCTCAGCCTTGGCCATATCGCCTTCGGCTTCGGTGAGCGCCTTCTTGCACTCCATCATCGGGGCGTCGGTCTTGAGACGCAGCTCCTTAACCTGGGCGGCGGAAATAGCAGCCATGTTCACTAACTCCAATCAGAGGAACAAAAAATCGGTATGGATTCTAAAGAAAATGGGGCCCGAAAAGAGCCCCATTTCCATAAAGCCGGTCAGATGCCGACGGGATACGCGCCTCTCTCAGAAAAGAGGCCCTCCCGTCGCATCCGGCGGGGCTTGGCCATCAAAAGCCGTCAATTAGGCAGCGGGGGTCGCTTCCGGGGCTTCCTCAGCGGCAGCCACTTCGATGAACTCTTCCTCAGCCGGGGCATCCTCGGCGGAGACGGCGCTGTCGGCGCGGCCGGCGATCACAGCGTCGGCGATGCCGGCGGCGTAGATCTGAACAGCCTTCGAGGAGTCATCGTTGCCCGGAATGACATAGTCGATGCCTTCGGGCGAGCAGTTCGTATCCACAACGCCGATGACGGGGATGCCGAGCTTGTTGGCTTCCTGAACGGCGATCTTGTGGTAGCCCACGTCGACGATGAAGAGGGCGTCGGGGAGACCCGTGAGGTCCTTGATGCCGCCGATCGACTTGTTGAGCTTCTCAACGGAGCGCTGGAAGTCGAGGGCTTCCTTCTTCGTCAGCTTGGCGGCGGTGCCGTCCTCGAGCTGCTCTTCCATTTCCTTGAGGCGCTTGATGGTGCCGCGAACCGTCTTGAAGTTCGTGAGCGTGCCGCCGAGCCAGCGCTGGTCGACCCAGCTGCAGCCGGCGCGCTGAGCTTCCTGAGCGATGATTTCGCGACCGCCGCGCTTCGTGTCGACGAAGAGGATGCGGCCGCCCTGGCTCGCGAGCTGACGGGCGAACTTGCAGGCTTCATCAAACATCACAACCGTCTTTTCGAGGTTGATGATGTGAATCTTGTTGCGGGAGCCGAAAATGTACTGAGCCATCTTCGGGTTCCAGAAACGGGTCTGATGACCGAAGTGGCAACCCGCTTCGAGCATTTCACGCATGCTGACCATTTGATTTCTCCAAGGTTTTGTCAGTCTGACACGGCCTGCAGGAACCAATTCTTCTTCTCGGAATCAAAGGCACCTCGGGCGCAGACCGCGCGCAATGTACATACCCGGGCCGACCATGGACACCGGGCGGAATAGCTCCGGCCTCAGGAGAAAAAATCCCGAGGCCGGAACAAGGCGCGCATTTTACGTGCGCGCGAATTTGATTTCAACCGGAAAACGGATCTTTTTTGGATTCCGCTTCCGTTCGAGGCGCTTTTTTTACTTCAGGGGCTTCGCGGAACGGACGTCGAGCTTCGTGCGGTTCCAGTCGCGGTCGATTTCGGCGCGGATTTCCATCGGGGCGTCCTTCTTCACCATCGACCAGTCGCGGTCGTGATCAAGTTCGGCGGTGATGGCGGTGCCGGCCTCATCCTCGAATTCGTACTTGTCGCCCCTCAGGTGCTGCGTGAACTTGCCGCGAAGCACGACAACCTGATCGTCGGCGCCGTTTTCAAGCACCCACTGAACGGTTGTGACCTTGTTGTTGCCGAAACCCTGCGGGGCGCGGGCTTCAGCGGAAGCCGGAGCGTCAAAGCCCGTGGGGCCGGCAGCCTGAACGGCGGGAGCGGCGGCGAAAGCGAGCGCGGCAATCGAAGCAAGCGCGGCAAGGCGAAGATTGGTGCGGCGGGTCATGATTTTCTCTCCCGGCTCCCTTTCATCGGGGGAGCCTTCTTATTTGAAACTGCCGGATTTCATCGGAAGAAAATGCTTTTCTTTCTGAGAGTTCCGGTCGGGAAGCGCTGCGGCGTCCCTTGATGTTTACAACTTTATGCGGCGCAGATTAGCGAATCGTTAGTCTTTCGTTAGCAAATCCTTAGAAACATATCGTTGCAGCAGACCTTTTCCGGACGCGTTTACCGCGGACTTCCGGTCCTCGCGCCGCGCCACCTCATTAGAATGTGGGGCACCTTTCAAGCGCAGGGCTTCCCCTCCGCGCTTGCGTTCCGGAGAAGCTTCCGGAGCGAGGGCCCCATTGCCTTTGCTCCTCTTCAGTATTCTCCCGACCAGATTTCATTTCCTCAGACTTTAATTACCAGCAGACATCATGGCGATTTCCATCAAAACGCCCGAGGACATTGCGGGACTCCGCATTGCCGGCCGTCTTGCGGCCGAGCTCCTCGACTATCTCACGCCGTTCGTGAAGCCCGGCGTCTCCACCGGCGAACTTGACCGCCTCGCATACGACTACACGGTGAACGTGCAGAAGTGCATTCCGGCGTGTCTCGGCTACACGCCTCCCGGAATGACACCCTATCCGGCGACGACCTGCATTTCGATCAATCACGTCGTCTGCCACGGCATCCCGAGCGACAAGAAGATCCTCAAGTCGGGCGACATCGTCAACATCGACGTGACGAGCATCAAGAACGGCTATCACGGCGACACCTCGAGAATGTTCATCGTCGGCAAGCCCACCATTGCCGGGAAGCGCCTGGTCGACCTTGCCTTCAATACGATGTGGGCGGGCATCGACGCCGTGCGCCCGGGCGGTTGCTTCAACGACATCGGCGTTGCCTGCCAGCGCTATGCCGATCAGAACGGCATCTCCGTCGTGCGCGACTACGGCGGCCACGGGATCGGCAAGGGCTTCCATGAAGAGCCTCACGTCAATCACTTCCCCGTCCATCATCAGACGCCCGTCTTCGAGCCCGGCATGGTCTTCACGGTCGAACCCATGGTGAATGCCGGACGCTACGGCGTCACCATGCTTGGCGACGGCTGGACGGTGGTCACCAAGGACCATTCGCTTTCCGCGCAGTGGGAGCACATGGTGCTTGTGACAGAAACCGGCTACGACGTCCTCACGGTGAGCAAGGGCACTCAGGCGCCTCCCGCCTTCGTGAAGGGCTGGAAGCTTCCTGAGAACCTCTGAGAACACTCCCTCACCCTATAGTCTTTGAAAAGGCGGTCCGTCCGCCGGCAGCTTGCGCCGGTTCATGCGGACCGCCTTTTCATTTCCCTTTTTCTTTCTGCGGAGTCCCGGTCATCATGGAGATCAGCCCGGAAAAGCTGAGCGCCGTCGTCGAGCGCTTTAAGGAAGACCGCACGCGCATTGCCGACGCCTGGCACGAAACGCACGACACGGAAGCGTGCCTCAATGCGCACAGCGCCGCCCTCGACCGCGCCGTTCTCGCGCTCGGAAGCCTCGCGGAATTCCCCTCCGACGGGCTCGCGCTCGCCGCCGTGGGCGGCTACGGCCGGAGAGAACTTTTTCCCCACTCCGACATCGATCTCCTTGTTCTCCTTTCAGACGACCGGGGCGAGGACGAAGAGACGAAGGCAAAGATTTCCGCCTTCCTCGCCGCGCTCTGGGAGCTCGGCCTCACCGTGGGCGCGGCCGTGAGAACGGAAAAGGAATTCACGGCGGAAGCGGCCGAGGACGTCTCAATTGCGACCACCTATCTGGAAAGCCGCTTCCTCTGGGGCGAAAGGACGCTCTACGACGCATCCCGCGACGACTTCTTCGCGAGCCTCGACGCCCGGGCGTTCTTCCGCGACAAGATGCTCGAACTCCGCCGCAGGCATCAGAAGTACGAAGACACCCCCTATGCGCTCGAACCCAACCTCAAGGAGTCGCCCGGGGGTCTGAGAGACCTTCAGGTCTTTCTCTGGTGCGCCCGTGCGGCGGGCTTGGCCGACAGCCTTCAGGGCATGAAGGACGCGGATCTCATCACCGAGCGCGAGATGCATACGATCGAGGAGTGCTTCCGCTTTCTCGCGAAGCTCAGGATCGAGCTCCATCTCCTCACGAACCGCGACGAGAACCGGCTTCTCTTCGACGTTCAGGAAGCGCTTGCCGCCCGGCTCGGCTACAAGGCGACGGGCTTCATGCGGGCGTCCGAAGCCCTCATGAAGCGCTACTACTGGAATGCGAAGTCGGTCGTGCAGATGTCGATCATCCAGCTCCAGACGATCTCGGACCGTCTCGTCGGCGGCTCTGCCCTCGCCACGCCCGTGCGCCTCAGCGCCGACTTTCTCGCGCTCGGCGACGAAATGGACATTGCCGGGGACGACGTCTACGAAAGGGACCCGAAGGCGATTCTCAGAACCTTCCTCGTCTTTGCGCTTCACCCCGAACTTACCCGTTTTTCGACGAGGCTCCTGCGCGCTCTCTGGCACGCAACCCCGAAGATCGGCGTTGCCTACCGCGAGGATCCGGAAAACCAGAAGACCTTTCTCGACATCATCAAGCTTGAAAAAGGCGCCGACGATGCGCTCGCCATGATGAATGCCTGGGGAATTCTCTCCCGCATGCTCCCGGCCTTCCGGCATGTAGTCGGCCAGATGCAGCACGACCTCTACCACATCTTCACGGTCGACCAGCACACGATCCTCGTCGTCAAGAACCTCTGCCGCTTCCGGCGCTCCGAGCACGCCCACGAGTACCCGCTCTGCACGCAGCTCATGACGGCGCTTCCCGACTCGTGGAGGCTCCTCATTGCCGGGCTCTTTCACGATATCGGGAAGGGCCTCGGAGGCGGCCACGAGATCATCGGGGCGGAGAAGGCGGAGCTCTTCTGCCGCCGCTTCGGGCTCTCGGAAGAAGACACCGACTTCATCACCTTCCTCGTGCGCGAACACCTCGTCATGAGCCGCGTCGCGCAGAAGGAAGACATCTCCGACCCGGAGGTGGTCGAGCGCTTCATCCGCCTCGTCGGGACGAAGGAGCGGCTCGACGCCCTCTACCTTCTCACCGTCGCCGACATCCGCGCGACCTCGCCCAAGGTGTGGACGCCCTGGAAGGCGGCGCTTCTCGAGAACCTCTACCATGCCGCGCTCGACCGGATCGTCGGCACCGGGGGCGAAGCCACGCTCGCCGACGTCGCAGAAAGGCGGCGCAGGGAAGCGATCGAACTTCTTCACGGGCGCGTTTCCGACGAGGCCCGCAATCGCCTCTGGCGGGAGCTGGACCTCGTCTACTTCATGCGCCATACGAGCGAGGAGATCGCCTGGCACACCGAGATGCTCGCGCTCCACGTCATGGACCCGACTCCCATCGTGCGCGTGAAGCGGAATGCCACGACGGAAAGCCTCACGATTCTCCTCTACCTGCCCGACCGGAAGGACCTCTTTCTCAGGTCCGTTGCCTGGTTCGGGAAGAATTCGCTCTCGGTCGTCGACGCCCGCGTGCACACCACGCGCCACGGCTGGGCGCTCGATACGTTCCTTGTTGCCGACGCCTTCGGGCGGTTCGATACCCCTGAGAAGCTCGCGCAGATGGAAAAGAGCCTCGCCGCCGCATTGATCGACGAGAAGCCGCTCCCGCCCGCGCCGAAGGCACGGCTCTCGCGCCGCTCGAGGCACTTCCCCACGCGCCCGAGCGTCAACATTCATCCGGACGAATCGCACCGCGCCTTCATTCTGAATCTCGTCGGAACGGACAGAATCGGGCTTCTTTATGCGATCTCGCAGGTGCTTGCCAAATACAGCGTCAATCTGCAGACCGCAAAGATTGCGACCCTCGGCGAACGCGCCGAGGACGTCTTCCTCATCGACGGGGCGGCCCTTCATGAGGACAGCCTCCTTCTCGCCTTTGAGGCGGAGCTCATTGAAGCGCTCCTCCCGCAGAAGGGCTGAGTGAAGCGCCTTCAGCGCCCGCCCACAAGAAAGGCCGGAACTCCCGCAGCGGAACTCCGGCCTTTTCTCTTTTTCGGAGGAGAAGCGTCCGATAAGACGCTCCTCCTGAAAAGTCAATTGAGTTTTAGAAAACGATCTTCGAAATGCACCAGCCGATGATCGTGCCGCTCACCACGAAGACGAGTCCCGGGCGCAGGTACGAATGGTTGATGACGAAGGAGCCGAGCTTCGTCGTGCCCGTGCGGTCGAAGGCCGTGCAGCCGATCTGAGCGCCGCCCGGGATCAGGAAGTCGCCGAAGCAGCAGGCCCAGGTGCCGATGAGGAATTCCGGCGGAAGCCCGAACTTGAGGCCGAGCGGCATCATGATCGTGGTCGAGACCGTGGGCGAGAAGATGACGCTCGAGGCGCAGAAGGCGGCGACGCAGAAGACGAAGGGCGCGTCCTTCGCGAGGCTCGAGAAGACGTCGGCGAGAAGCTTCGTGTGAAGGTCGAAGAACGTCCCCGTGCACCACGCAATGCCGAAGACGCCGACGACGCCGATGAGGCCCGAACGGAAGACGGAGCCGGACGCGAATTTTTCAGGCGGCACGCGGCAGAGAAGGATGATGAAGAAGGCCGTGGCGAGCATCACCATCTGAATGAGCGACGGGATCGGAAGCTGCGAGACCTTGCCGGCAGCTTCCCAGGCCGGACGAAGTCCGGGGATGGAGCCCATGCAGATCGAGACGAGAATGCCGATCAGGAAGATCGCCACAGCGCGGCGGGCGAAAGGCTTCTCCTCATACTTCTGCGTGGCGTTGACACCAGCGAGCCACTGGTAGTCGCCGTTCGCGAGCCGGCGCTTGAATTCCGGATCGTCCTCAAGTTCGCACCCGCGCCAGAAGACGGAGAGCGCCGTCACGAGGACCGTGAGAATGAAGGTCGGAACCGTGCAGGCGAGAATCTGCCAGAAGGCAATGCCCTGCATCGCCATGATGCCCACCATTGCAGCCATGGCGGCCGACATGGGAGAGGCCATCACGCCGATGCCGGCGCAGATGACGGATGCGGAAACCGCGCGTTCGGGACGGACCTTTGCCGATGCGGCCACTTCAGCCACCACCGGGTAGACCGCGAAGGCGACATAGGCCGTGCCGACCAGCATCACGAAGAAGGAGCAGACGAGGGGCCCCACGAAGGTAATAGCGCGCGGCCACTTGCGAAGGAGCTTTTCCGCCCAGCGAACGAGCAGGTCGAGGCCGCCCGAGCCCTGGAGCACGGACGTGCAGGCGATCACCGCCGTAATGATGAGGAGGACTGAGACCGGAGGCGAACCCGGCTGAATGCCCATGCCGAGAACGAGAATGCAGACGCCGAGACCGCCCGCGGCGCCAAGGCCCACGCCGCCCAGTCTGCCGCCGATGGCGACGCAGACGAGCACGACCGCAAGCTGCAGCCAGAAAGAAAGATCCATTTCCATGGTGGTAAAAGGGAATTTCTGAATGAGAGAAGCGCTGTCCGAAACATTCCTTTCGAACAGCGCACGGGAAACGGTCAGATTGTAGAGGCGAAACCTTCCTTTTGAAATGGCCTCAATCACCCGATGAGGCAGTAGATTCCATAGCCGGCGGCAACGCCGGTCAGAATGTGGACGAACCCAGGAATCAGATAGGAGTGGTTGAGCACCCAGCTGCCGAGATGCGTCGTGCCGGTGCGGTCGAACGAACAGCATCCGATCTGCGCGCCGCCGGGGATCAGGAAGTCGCCGCAGCTTGCCGGATAGAGGGCTACGAGAAGAAGGGGCGGGATGCCGATCGCGGCGCCGAGGGGCATCAGGGCAACGACCGTAGCGGACGGACTCAGAATGACCGCGGAGAAGAGGAAGAGCACGACGCCGAAGAGGAGCGGAGTCGACTCGGCCATCACCTTAAAGAGTTCGACAAAGCCGTCGTGGTAGGCATCAAAGAAGGTGCCAGTGAGCCAGGAAACGCCGAAGACGCCGACCACGCCGATGAGGCCCGCACGGAAGACCGAACCGTCGGCAAACTTGTGCGAGGGAATCCGGCAGGCAACGATGATGAAGAGGCCGCAGGCGAGCATCACCATCTGAATGAGCTGCGGAATCGGAAGCGTGCTCGTCTTGCCGGCCACCGTCCAGACGGGGAGGAGCTCCTTGAAGAAGCCGAGGATGAGAACGGTGGCGACGCCGAGGCCGAAGATGCCGACCGAAAGGCGGACCTTCTTCATCTTGGAGGCGTCTTCCTTCTCAGACTTCTTTTCCGTCATGACGAGGTCCTGGAAGTCGCCGCTTTCAACGCGGCGGCGGAATTCCGGGTCGTTCTCAAGCTCGGTGCCCTTCCAGTAGACCGCGAGGCACGTGCAGAACGTGGCGAAGAGGAATGCCGGGACCGAAATCATGAGGATTTCAATCAGCGAGACGTTGTAGGGCGAAAGGGCCGCAACGAGCGCAGCGGTGGCCGCACTCATGGGGGAAGCTACGACCGCGATGCCCGCAGAAATGACGGAAGCTGCGATCGGGCGTTCGGGGCGGACTCTTGCCTGCGTCGCCACTTCCGCGACGACCGGATAGACCGCAAAGGCAACGTAGGCCGTGCCCACGAAGATAACGAAGAGCGAGCAGACGAAGGGCGCGACGAACGTAATCGCCTTCGGCCACTTTCTGAGCATCCTTTCGGCGATTTTCACCATCCAGTCGAGGCCGTCCGCGCCCTGCAGAATCGAAGTGCAGGCGATCACGGCCACGATGATGAGGATGGTCGAAACCGGGGGCGAACTCGGCTTGAGACCGAAAAGCAGAACGAGAATGCAGACGCCGAGGCCGCCCGCAGCGCCGAGGCCGACGCCGCCGTATCTGCCGCCGAGACCAATGCAGAAGGCAACGGTGAGAAGCTGCAGCCAGAAATTGAGATCCATTTCCATGGGAATTCTCCTCTGGAGATAGAGAAAATCGGGGATCAATCGACCTCTCCCGCGGGCTTCATGCGAGGCCTGCGGGATGGGTCTTCAGAGAGAAAAGCTGATGAGAAAGGCGCCTGGGGCTTCAGCGCTTCAGTTCCTCGTCCTCGCGGGCGAGAACAGCTTCGGCGCGGCCGAGCTGCTCGGCGACGCGCTCGGGCGCCGTGCCGCCGAAGGAGCGACGTGCGCGCACGCACGTTTCAAGATTGATTTCCTCGCGGATGTCTTCCTCGATCTTGTCGGAAAAGCTCCTGTACTCCTCCATCGTGAAGTCGTCGAGGCGCTTGCCGTGCTTGATGCCGTAATTGACCATGGCGCCCACGATGTGGTGCGCTTCGCGGAAGGGAATGCCCTTCTTCGCGAGATAGTCGGCGAGGTCGGTGGCGTTGGCGTAGCCGAGGTCGGCCGAAGCGCGCATCTTCGGGGAGTTGACGCGCATCTTGGCGATCATCGGCGTCATGATGGCAAGGCTGTCGAGGAGCGTGTCGATCGAGTCGAAGACCTGTTCCTTGTCTTCCGAAAGGTCGGTGTTGTAGGCGAGCGGAATGCCCTTCATGATGGTGAGCATCGCCATCAGGTTGCCGTACATGCGGCCCGTCTTGCCGCGGATCTTTTCGGCAATGTCCGGGTTCTTCTTCTGCGGCATGATCGAGGAGCCGGTGCAGAAATCGTCGGAGAGCTCCACGAACTTGAATTCCTGCGTCGAGAAGGTGACGAGCTCTTCGGCAAGGCGCGAGAGATGCATGTAGCACATCGCCGCTGCCGCGTTGAATTCGACCATATGGTCGCGGTCGGAAACGCTGTCGATCGAATTCTCGGTCGGACCTTCGAACCCGAGCCTTTCAGCCGTGTATTCGCGGTCGATGGGGAAGTCCGTGCCGGCGAGCGCCGCGGCGCCCAGGGGGCAGCGTCCCATGCGGCGGTAGAGGTCGCCGAAGCGCGTGAAGTCGCGCTCCATCATCCAGAAGAAGGCCATCATCCAGTGCGAGAAGAGGATCGGCTGGCCGGTCTGCATGTGCGTGTAGCCCGGCATGATCACCGTCATGTTGGCCCGCGCAATCGCGATGAATTCCGCCTGAAGCGCCCGGATTCCCTTCTGAACCTCGCGGATCGCATGACGCAGATACATCTTCGTGGAGGTCGTCGTCTGATCGTTGCGGCTTCTGCCGGTATGGAGACGCCCGCCCGCGGGACCCACGATTTCGGTCATGCGCTTTTCGATCGCCATATGGATGTCCTCGTCCTTCACGGAGAAGACGAATTTGCCCGCGCGGATTTCCGCGGCGACCTGGTCGAGGCCGGCGCAGATCGCTTCAGCATCCTCCTTGCTGATGATGCCCTGGCGGGCGAGCATCGTTGCATGCGCCTGCGAATCCTGAATGTCGAACGGGCAGACGCGCTGCTCGAACGGAATCGTGGCGTTGAATTTCTCAACGAGCTCATTGGCGGGAAGGTCGAAACGGCCGCTGCGGCTCTTGCTTTCCTGGTTGCTCATTTGAATCTCCTTTCAAAGCAACAAAACAATCTTGATGAACGCCATTATCTTTCATATTGTCGACAATATAAAAGATAATGGCGCCAGCTTGTTGATTATGGTCAGCATAATGAACAGCTCTTTACAGACCGGAAAATGCCTTACGACGTACCATTCGCTTCACAGGAACCCTTTTCCTTTGAGGAACCAGAGCCATGACGGACATCACTGAAACCAAAAGCGCGAAGCTCGCGCGCTTCGTCGTCAATACGACCTATGACGACCTGCCCCGCCCCATTGCCGAAAAAGCCGTAAGGCACATCCTCGACAGCATCGGAGCGGGCATTGCGGGCGCAATCGCGCCCGAACCCCAGCTTCTTCTCAAAACCCTTCGAGAAGCGGGCGAAGGCGAGGGACGGGTCTCTCTCTGGGGTGCCGGCGAAACGGTTTCCCCTCTGAACGCCGCGCTCATCAACGGCACGGCTTCTCACGCCTTCGAGCTTGACGACACGGGCGGGTGCGACCATTCGGGCGCTGTCGTCGTTCCGGCGGCCGTGGCCGCTGCCGAACTCTCCGGGCGCAAGGTGACGGGCCGGGAATTCATTACCGCCGTCGTTCTCGGCTACGACGTGGCCCGCCGGGCGCTTGAAGCCTGCGGCGCATATGAAGCGCATAACGGCGCGGGCTTCCATTCAACCGGCACGTGCGGCCCCTTCGGCGCCACCGCGGCAGCCGCAAAAATTCTTGAGCTCGATGACCGTCAGACGGAGATGGCTCTGGGGCTCGCAAGCTCCTTTGCAGCCGGGCTCTGGTCCTGCGTCCACGACGGCGCGCAGAATAAGCGCCTTCACGCCGGACACGCCGCCTGGGGCGGCCTCATGAGCGCCGTGCTCGCGAAGCAGGGCTTCACCGGTCCCTCCATGGTCTTCGAAGAGGTCTGGGGCGGCTTCAACAAGAGCTTTGCGCCTAATTCCTCCGACCCCGATGCGTGGCTCAAGGACCTCGGGACGAACTGGAAGCTCGCCCGCGTCTCCATCAAGCCCCACGCTTCCTGCCGCTCGACCCACTCTTCGATCGACGCCGTCGACAATCTGATGGCCAGGCACGGCTTCAGGGCGGATGAGATCAAGGAAATCCTCGTCATCATCAATCCCTTCGTGCACGGCATGTGCGGCAAGTTCGCCATCCACCCGATGAACGCGGCGCAGCTTTCGATTCCCTACAGCGTTGCGGCCGACCTCGTGTTCGGTTCGGCAAGTCTCGCGTCCTTTGCGAGAAGCCGCCGCGAGGATCCGAGAGTTGCAGAGATGATGAAGCGGATCCGCTTTGAAATTGATCCCTCCCAGAAGGACGACGACGAACCCATCGTGCGGGTGACCCTTTCGGACGGCCGCAGCTGGGAGGAACGCGTTCCGATGCCCCTGGGCGCCCCCACGAATCCGGTGACCGACGAGGCGCTCCTCAGAAAATTCCGGTCCGTAACGGAAATGGTGCTGTTTGAAGAGGATTCCGCCGAGCTCGCCCGCCGCCTGATGGCGCTCGACGAGGTGAAGGACTTCCGCACGGAAATCGTGAGCCTTCTCGCAGCCGCTCCGAAGACGCGCGAGCGCTTTGCGGCGTAATCGACTCTAACTTTGAAAAGAAAGGCGGATTGGCCCGGAAAAAGCGGTCAGTCCGCCTTTATTCCATGGGCGGCGGCGGCAGCAACCTCCGCATCAATCAATTCAACGAGCGCCGCACGAGAAGCTTCGTCGTCCCCCGCGCGGAGCGCCGCCAGAAGATCGCGGTCGAGCGAAATGATTTCCGATACGAAGCTTCCCGGAAGGTTGTCTCCGGCTTCGGCAAGCTTCTGCGCGCACTCGGAGAGGAGCGCTGCGGCAAACACCTGTAGCACGCGGTTGCCGCACCCTTCAAGAAAGAGCGAATGAAACGTCTGGTGAATCGAGAGCGCCGCGAGGGGAGCGAGATTCACGCGCTCGAGCTGGTCGAACGTTTCTGAGAGGCGCCCGAGCTGCATCGGGGTCATCCGCTTCACGGTGAGGGAAAGCACCGCGCTCTCAATCAGATCCCGCGCCTCGCTGAATTCCATGGCGTTGAATCCGACCGACTGAATCTGCGAGCCGATGCTTTTGGAGAGATCCTCGGGCTCAGGCGAAACGAGCGTAAGACCGCGCTTCTGGGCACGATGAACGACCCCCATTCTCGACAGAATGTCGAGCACGCGGCGCACGCGGTAGCGCGATACATTGAACCGTTCCGCAAGCTTCATCTCGGTATCCATCTTCTGACCTTCCCTGGCCTGAAGCATGAGATGACTGTGAATGTCGCGGAAGAGGCTCTCCTCGTCCATAAAAAGTTCCCTGGTGACTCGAGCGGATGCTCTCAAAGACTGCAATTTTAACGAATTGAGATTATGTCGCTTAATGACGCAAAACTTGCCAATCAAAGGATCCGACTTGTCGACAATTGACGGCAACTAACCTGCTTTTCGTAGAGAACCTCGGTTAGCTCAGCAAACCCTCTATTCTTTGCCCGCCAGACCTTTACGGAGAGGGAGAAATACGCCCACAATCACGCCCGGTATTTTTCTACTTTCCTGTCGTGCGTCCGCATCCGCACACGCATTTTCTGGAGTACTAAGAACATGTCTCTGAAGACCAAAGCCGTCTTTGCAGCCGCTTTCTTCTCTGCCGCCCTCGCCGCCGGCATCGCCAGCGCCGCGACCTACACGGTCGGCACGGGTGCGACCTACCGACCCTTTGAATACGAAACGCCCAATAAGGAACTCGTCGGCTTCGACGTGGACCTCATGAAGGAAATCGCCAAGGCGGGCGGCTTCGAAGTTGAATTCATCAATACGCCGTGGGACGGCATCTTCGCCGGCCTCAACAACGGCGACCGCGACATCATCATGTCGGGCATCACGATCACGGAAAAGCGCAAGCAGGCGGTCGACTTCTCGCATCCCTACTTCCTCGCCCACCAGCTCATCCTCACGAATTCGAACCTCAAGATTTCGAGCCTGAAGGACCTGAAGGGCAAGCTCATTGCCGTGGTCAATGCGTCCGCCGGCGACATTGCCGCCTCGCAGGAATTCGGCAAGGCCTCGACCAACATCCGCCGCTTCGACAACACGCCCCTCGCGCTTGAAGAGCTAGCCAACGGCGGCGTCGACGCGATGATCGGCGACGTGGGCGTTCTGCAGTGGTACGTGAAGCAGAACCCCGAGAAGAAGTTCAACCAGTGCCGCGATCCGGGCTTTGCCGAACAGTACTTCGGCATCGGCGTGAGAAAGGGCAACACGAAGGTTCTGAACGACGTGAACAACGGCCTCGAAAAGGCCATTTCCTCGGGCGCCTACAACAAGGTCTATCAGAAGTGGTTCGGTACGGATGCTCCGAAGCTTCCCCGCTGATTCCCTTAATCTGATGCTTTGAAGGGAAGGATTCTGAAGCCGCCCGATGCATTGAGAAGCGGCTCATCTCCTTTCCTCCCGCTCAAAAGCTTTTTCCAAACCACGTCGGCGTCCTGAAGAAGGGGCGCCGGCGCGTTTCTATAAACGGACCCTCAATGTTTGGTTTTCATTCCGACGTCATCGTTGAATACTGGCCGCTCTTCGTGCACGGCGCCTGGATGACCGTTCAGATCACCGTGATCTGCGTCTTCCTCGGCATGATTCTCGGCACGCTCCTCGGCATGGGGCGCCTCGCCTCGGCGCGCTACGAACCCGCAAAGTCGTTCCTTCACTTCGGCGTGCGCTGGCCGATCGCGGTCTACGTGAGCTTCTTCCGCGGCACCCCGCTATTCGTGCAGATCTTCCTCATGCACTTCGCGGTGCTCCCGATCTTCATCCATCCGGTCGACGGCCTTCTGATCGACGGGGCCCTTGCGCGTGAAATCCGCGCCAACTACGGCGCCATGCTCGCCGGCATCTGCGCGATCACGCTCAATTCCGGCGCCTACATGTGCGAAATCTTCCGCGCCGGCATCCAGTCCCTCGACAAGGGCCAGATGGAGTCCGCCCGCTCGCTCGGCATGACCTACTTCCAGGCGATGCGCAAGATCATCCTGCCGCAGGCCTTCCGCCGGATGCTCCCGGCGCTCGGCAACAACGCGATCGCCATTCTGAAGGATTCGTCCCTCGTCTCGGCGATCGGCCTCGCCGAACTCGCCTACGCCGCCCGTACGGTGGCCGGCGCCTCCGCCCGCTACTGGGAGCCCTACATCACGATTTCCTGCGTCTACTGGGTGATGACGCTTCTTCTCGCCTGGGGCATCCGCCGCCTTGAAGCCAGGCTCGGTCGCGGCGACAACGGTCTTGGGAGCACGTCATGAGTGAAGAAAACAAAAACGCCATCGTCGAGATCAGGAACCTGAAGAAGGCCTTCGGCGATCATGTGGTCTTGGACGGCATCAACCTTTCCGTCCGTCCGGGCGAAAAGGTCGTGGTCCTCGGCCCTTCCGGGTCGGGCAAGTCCACGATGCTCCGCTGCATCAACGAGCTTGAGGTGCCGACCTCGGGCAAGATCTTCGTGAACGGCGTCGAGGTGACGAACCCGAAGACGAATCTCAACAAGGTGCGCGAACATCTCGGCATGGTCTTCCAGCGCTTCAACCTCTGGCCCCACAAGACGGTCGTTGAAAACGTGATGCTCGCGCAGCAGATCGTTCTCAAGGTCGCCGAGGAACCGGCCCGCAGAAAGGCCCTTGACCTCCTGAAGAGCGTCGGGCTCCTTGAAAAGGCGAACGACTATCCGGCAAGCCTCTCGGGCGGCCAGCAGCAGCGCGTTGCAATTGCCCGCGCGCTCGCGATGGAGCCCAAGGTAATGCTCTTTGACGAACCCACCTCGGCGCTCGACCCCGAACTCGTGGGCGAGGTGCTCTCCGTCATGAAGCGCCTCGCAGACTCCGGCATGACGATGATCGTCGTCACGCACGAAATCGGATTCGCCCGCGAGGTCGCCGACCGCGTGGTCTTCATGGACGGCGGCCGCATCGTCGAAGAGGGCGCTCCTGAAGAAATCCTCGTTGCGCCGAAGGAAGAGCGCACGAAATCCTTCCTCGCGCGCGTTCTTTGATAAAGCCTATTCAATAAATCGATATTTTCTATCAACCCGCGGAAACGCCTCTTCGGCTCCGCGGGCTTTTCTTTGCCTGGAACTCCCGCAAGGCTCGTATACATTGGGACGGCGCCGGCCTCAGTCCATTTTTCCTCAGGAAAGGCTTGAATTCGGTAGTCTTTGCTTTCGTTTTCCTTGTCCTTCTCATCCGAAGGACTGATGACTTACGGCTTTCCTTCGCTTAGAGTAAGGAATGCCCAGAATCGAGGGCTTCCCCCTAGGGAAGTACCCCATGAACCCGACCGACAGAGGATTTCTTCGCCTGCCATGACCACCGGCCGCATTCATTCTTACGAAACATTCGGATCCGTCGACGGACCAGGAGTGCGGTTCGTCGTCTTCGTGCAGGGCTGCCGGATGCGCTGCGTCTACTGCCACAATCCGGATACCTGGCGCATTCAGACGGGGCGAATTGTTTCGCCCGATGAAGTCCTCGAACGGGCGCTCCGCTACCGTCCCTACTGGGGCGAAAAGGGCGGCATCACCGTGAGCGGCGGGGAGCCCCTGCTGCAGATGGAGTTCGTGACGGAGCTTTTTGAGAAAGCGAAGCGCGCGGGCGTCTCGACCACAATCGACACGAGCGGACTGCCCTTTACCCGGGAACCCGAAAATCTCGCCGGGTTCGAGCGCCTGCTGGCCGTCACCGACCTCGTGCTTCTCGACATCAAGCACATCCGTCCCGACGCCCACAAGAAGCTCACGGGCTTCACGAACGAGACCATTCTCGACTTCGCGCGCTATCTCTCGGAAAAGAAGAAGCCCGTCTGGATCCGGCACGTGCTCGTGCCCGACTGGACGGACGAGGATGAAGCTCTGAAGGCCCTTTCCGGCTTCATTCAGACGCTCGACAACGTCGAGCGCGTCGAGGTTCTACCCTTTCACAGCTTTGCCGAACCCAAGTGGGAGGCGCTCGGCATTCCCTGCCGCACGAAGGGCCTCCCGCCCCCGACAAAGGAACGCATCCTCAATGCCGAGCGCATTCTCGGATGCGCGGCAAAAAGCCTTTGACCGCCTGTACCGATTTCCCCAGTTTTTTAATTTCTCTTTTTAATTCATAGGAGTTCCACCATGACTGAAGCCTGGCGCACCTTTACGGGCACGCACTGGAAGCGCGACATAAACGTCCGCGACTTCATTCAGAACAACTACACCCCTTATGCGGGCGGAAGCGACTTCCTCGCCGGCCCCACGGAAGCGACTGAGAAGCTCTGGGGACGCCTCTCCGAACTCCAGAAGGAAGAACGCGCGAAGGGCGGCGTCCTCGACATGGAGACCGAAATCGTCTCCTCGATCACTGCCTACCCGGCGGCTTACATTGATCCGGAGCTCAAGGACCTCGAGAAGGTGGTGGGCATCCAGACCGACAAGCCCCTGAAGCGCGCCTTCATGCCCTACGGCGGCATCCGCATGGCTCAGGAAGCCTGCCGAACCTACGGGTACGAACCCAACGCGAAGTTCGATCAGATCTTCAATGAATACCGCAAGACGCACAACCAGGGCGTCTACGACGCCTATACGCCCGAAATGCGTGCGGCGCGAAAGAATAAGATCATCACGGGGCTTCCCGACACCTACGGGCGCGGCCGCATCGTGGGCGACTACCGCCGCGTCGCGCTCTACGGCATCGACCATCTGATCGCCGAAAAGAAGCGCGATCTGAAGAACTGCGGCTGCGGGATGATGAGCGACGAAGTCATCCGCCAGCGCGAGGAAATCAGCGAACAGATCCGCGCCCTCATGGCGATGAAGGAGCTTGCGAAGAGCTACGGCTTCGACATCTCGAAGCCCGCGGTGAACGCCCGCGAAGCCGTGCAGTGGCTCTATTTCGGCTACCTCGCCGCCATCCGCACGCAGAACGGCGCCGCGATGTCGGTGGGCCGCATCTCGACCTTCCTCGACATCTACCTCGAGCGCGACCTGAAGGAAGGGACGCTCACGGAAACCGAAGCCCAGGAGCTCATCGACCACCTCGTCATGAAGTTCCGCATGGTGAAGTTCGCCCGCATTCCGGAATACAACCAGCTCTTCTCTGGCGACCCGGTCTGGGCGACGCTTGAGATGGCGGGGATCGGCATGGACGGCCGCCCGATGGTGACGAAGACGGACTTCCGCTTCCTCCATACCCTCGAAAACATGGATCCGGCGCCCGAACCCAACCTGACGGTGCTCTACACGAAGGCTCTTCCGGAAGCCTTCCGACGCTATGCCGCGAAGATCTCGTGCCTCACTTCGAGCGTCCAGTACGAGAACGACGACGTCATGCGTCCGGTCTGGGGCGACGACTACTCGATCTGCTGCTGCGTCTCGGCGACCGAAACCGGCAAGGAAATGCAGTTCTTCGGCGCCCGCGCGAACCTCGCCAAGTGCATGCTCTACGCGATCAACGGCGGCGTCGATGAAAAGTCTGGAGCCCAGGTGGGTCCGGCCTATCGTCCGATCACGTCTGAATTCCTCGACTACGACGAGGTCATGGCGCGCTTCGACCCGATGATGGAGTGGCTTGCCGGCATTTACGTGAATACGCTCAACCTCATTCACTACATGCACGACAAGTACTTCTACGAAGCCGCCGAGCTCGCGCTCATCGATACCGACGTCCGCCGCACGTTCGCCACGGGCATCGCCGGCTTCTCGCACGTGGTCGACTCGCTCTGCGCCATCAAGTACGCGAAGGTGAAGCCCATCCGCAACGACAAGGGCGTCGCGGTCGACTTCGAGGTCGAGGGCGACTTCCCGCGCTACGGCAACGACGACGAGCGCGCGGACGAACTCGCCGTGTGGCTCCTCAGAACCTTCATTGAAAAGGTCCGCCACTATCCGACCTACCGTCATTCCGAACCCACGACCTCGATCCTCACGATCACGTCGAACGTGGTCTACGGCAAGGCCACCGGGTCGCTCCCCGACGGCAGAAAGGCGGGCGAACCGCTCTCGCCCGGCGCGAACCCGAGCTACGGCGCGGAAAAGAACGGCCTTCTGGCGTCCCTCAACTCCGTCGCGAAGCTCCCCTACGAGTACGCGCTCGACGGCATCTCCAACACCCAGACGATCAGCCCCGACGCGCTCGGTCACTCGCTTGACGAACGCGCTGAAAACCTGGTCTCCGTGATGGACGGCTACTTCGCCCAGGGCGCGCACCATTTGAACGTCAATGTCTTCGGCACCGACAAGCTGATTGATGCGATGGAGCATCCTGAAAAGCCCGAATACGCGAACTTCACGATCCGCGTCTCGGGCTATGCGGTGAAGTTCATCGACCTCACGCGCGAGCAGCAGCTCGACGTGATTGCGCGCACCTGCCACCGGAAAATGTAATCAACGCCTTCCTTTGATTGGATTACGCAACTTTTTGACGTAATTGGAGCGGGCCGGAATCCTTCCGGCCCGTTATTCTTTTCTGCATCATGAAAAGAATGTTCTCCTCCCGTCCTCTGCTCTCCCGGCGCCGGCTTCTGGGCGGCGCCGCAGTTCTCGCAGCCATTCCGCTCACGGCGACGCTCGCCTCCTGCGCAACGTCGCCGAGGGCGGAGGTCGCCGGCGTGCAGCCCCTGGGGCAGACGTCCTTCGCGGCCTACGCGGCCGAAACCCGAGCCTGGGTAAATGCCCGCCGGAAGTTCGTGTCCGACGACCCGGCGGCGGAACTTCGCTGGAATACGCCCTCGGAGACCCTTCCCGCCGGCGACGCCGTCGGCACCCGCGGCATTCTTCTCATTCACGGACTCGGCGATTCGCCATGGAGCTTCGTTGATCAGGCGAGAACCTACGCGAATGCCGGCTGGCTCGTGCGGACGGTGCTTCTTCCGGGCTGCGGCACGCGGCCCGAAGACATGCTCGAGCCCACGGCCGACGACTGGCGCCGGGTGGTGCGCGAACAGGCCGAAATCCTTGACCGGGACCTGAAGACGCTTCATCCGGGAGAGAAAACTCAGGTCTGGCTCGGAGGCTTCTCGACGGGCTGCAATCTCGCGATTGAATTCGCATCCCGCCATGAATGGATCTCGGGACTCGTCCTCTTTTCGCCCGCAGTGGAGGTGCGCACGCATCTCGCCTTCATGGCGCCGATTCTCGCGCCCTTCATCAACTGGCTGAGGGAACCCGAGGATTCAATGATGGGCGGGCAGACGCCCTTCAGATACACGATCGTTCCCGTTCAGGCGCTTGCCGCCTTCGTCGACACGATGCGAAGCGCCGAGGACGCGCTTCTGCGGAAGCCCTTTGACCGCCCCGCCGTCATCATGATGAGCGAGCACGACTCGGTCGTGAATACGCAGGCGCTTCTGGAAACGTTCCCGAAGCGCTTCACGAACCCGCGCACGCGCATTCTTTGGTACGGGAGTCAGTCAGCCGCGTCGGAACTCTCCGGCAATGACCCGCGGGTCGTCGTGAGAAGCGACTATCTTCCGGATGAAAACATCACGAGCTTCTCGCACATGGGGCTTCTCTATTCCCCGGAGAACCCTCAGTACGGGAAGGAAGGCCTGAACCGCCTCTGCCGGCTGGGCGAAGATCGGACATCCACCACTACCTGCCGCGGCATCCCCGCAAAGGACATCCATTACGGCGCCTGGGGCGACAAGAAGCGTACCGGAGTGACTGCTCGCCTGACGTTCAACCCCTGGTTTACGGATCAGGAGAAGGAGATCCTCTCCGTGATGAACGGCTGAGTCAGAAGTCGGCTCTTGTGAGAACTTCTTTCTCGACCGTATGCTTTTCGATCACCGCCCAATCGGGTTCGAACCCCGTTCCCGGGCGTTCGGATGCGGTGATATGGGCCTCACGGTCGATGAAGGTCGAAGGTGTCACCAGGTCGTCGGCGTAGTAGCGGTCTGAGGACGGAATGTCGTTCGGGTAGACGTAGTTGGGAAGAGTCGCGACGGCAATGTTGTGCCCGCGGGCGACCCCCGCATCCACCATCCCGCCGCACCAGCAGCCGACGTCGTGGCGGGCGGCGAATTCCTGAATGCGGCGCGCTTCCGTGAGGCCGCCCACGCGCGCCACCTTGATGTTGATGACTTTGCAGCTTCCGAGCTCAATCGCGCGCCTTGCGTCATCGACCGAGTCGACGCTTTCGTCAAGACACACGGGCGTGCGGATCGCCGCCTGCAGATGCCGATGGTCGACGATGTCGTCGCTCGCGAGCGGCTGCTCGATCATGAGGAGATCGAGCTCGTCCATCGCGCGGAAGGTGTCGATGTCGTCGAGCGTATAGGCCGAATTCGCGTCCGCCATCAGCATGATGCCGCCGAACTCGCGCCGTGCCGCGCGCAAGTATTCGAGGTCGTAGCCCGGTGCAATCTTGCATTTGACGCGCCGGTAGCCCTGAGCAAGATACTTTTCGATGGTCTTCAGGAGTTCCGCCGGCGACTTTTCAATGCCGAGCGATACGCCGGACTCAATCACATTCTTGGTGCCGCCGAGCGCGCGCCACTCCGGAATACCCTGCTCGCGGCTCCAGAGATCCCAGAGCGCGCAGTCGACCGCGGACCTCGCCATGCGGTTTCTGCGGATCCATGCCGTCTGGTCGAAAAACGCCTCAGGCGACTTGATCTCTTCCGCCCGTAGAAGTTCGGAGAGGAGGAATTCACGGATCACATAGCGCGCGCCCACCGTCGTCTCTTCGTTGTACCAGGGGCGCATGAAGGCCGAGCATTCGCCGAGCCCGAGACGCCCTTCGGCGTCATAGAGCTCGACCAAGAGAAAGTCCTTGACGACGGTCGTGCCGAAGCTCGTGCGGAAGCCCGTCTTGAAGGGGAGCTTCATCTGACAGATGACGGCCTTTTCAATGCGCATGGAAGATGTGTCCTTATGGTCCGAAGAAATGGCGGGGATTCAAAAGCGAAGCATCCGATTACCACGAGGGAACGATCGAGCCCTTGTAGGTCTTCTCAATGAAGGCCTTGATCTCGGGCGAGCGGAAGGATTCAACCGCCTTCAGATAAGCCGGATCCTTTTCCGTGCCCTTCCTCGCCGCAATGATGTTGACGTAGGGGCTCGTTTCGGTCGATTCAACGAAGATCGAGTCCTTCTGGCTGTTGAGACCAGCGCTGATCGCGTAGCCCGCATTGATGATCGCGACGTCCGTGTCGTCAAGCGAGCGCGGCAGAAGCGCGGCTTCAAGCTCCACGAGCTTGATGCACTTCGGGTTCGCGACGATGTCGTTGGGCGTCAGTTTCGTCGTCGAAACGCCTTCCTTCAGCTTGATCCACCCGAGGCGCGAGAGCTCATAGAGCGCGCGGCCTTCGTTCGTCGGGTCGTTCGGCACCGTCACGGTAGCGCCGTCAGGCACCTCATTCACGCTCTTCCAGCGCTTCGAATAGCCCGCGATCGGCGCGAGATAGGTCTTCGCGATCGCAACCAGATCAGTATTGTTCTTGGAGTTGAAATTGACGAGATAGGGCTCGTGCTGGAAGGCGTTGAGGTCGATGTCGCCCTGCGCGAGCGCGGTGTCGACCGCAATGTAGTCGCCGAAGGTCTTCACGTGAATGGTGAGGCCCTTCTTCGCCGCAACGATCGCCACCTGTTCGGCGATCTCTTCAGAGGACCCCGCCGTCACGCCGAGCGTGATTTCCTTCTTTTCCGGAGCCGCGCCGCCTGCGGCGTCCCCGGCCTTGTCCCCGCACCCGGCGAGAAGCGCCGAGGCAAAGAGAATGGATAGCGTTGAACCAATCAGTGTGCGCCGCTGCATGGGAATCTCCTTGAACCTGATAATGGGAGTTCGTTGTTGATCCATGGATTATGAATTGAGAGGGCAGCACTCACTGCGGCGAAGCCGCTCAGGTATTACAACCGAGATCAGATATTGAGTTGTTTTTTCCTTCCCTGTGGGCCTCTTATTCCGACTTTCCGGCGCTTTGCTGCGCCATTTTTCGACGCAGAAGCCCTTACCATTAAACCTGTGAGAGAAAGAAAGGAGGCTTCCATGAGAAAGCAGAGTCCCGTCGGCAAGGCGCTCGAGCGCATTGTGTTCAACCCGGAAAATCTCAGGATTTCGGTTTATGGGGTAACAGACGGCATCGCACGGTTGTCGAAGGCGGGCGCCGCGGAGGAGGATTTTCTCGTCTTTATCGAAAGCGCTTTGCCTGAGCCCCTGATGTCGAAGGAGAACGAAGCAGTTCGCGCGGCAGCATCCGCCGCTGCAGAAGCCTTCCAGAGAAAAACCAGCATTGACTCCCCTGACTTCGGAAACGCGGGAGATCTTTCCCAGGCCGCCCGGGCGGCGCTTTTTCTCCTTCGGTACGAGTCGCTTCAGGACGACCTCGATACCGCGCGAAGGAACGGCATGGCTGAAGCCTGGAAGGAGCGCTATCACGCAGAAGTTCTGAAGCTCCGCGAGGAAGCGCTGATGCTTCCCTTCGATCTTCCGCTCGATTTCGTTGAGCTTCGGCCTCAGGGGGAACGCCTTCCCCGGATCTGGAAAATCGCCGTCACCGGCGACAAGAGCGAAGATCTTGAACTCGCGCTCGGTATTGCCGAACTCTACGGCGCCCTGGTGCTCAGGGGCGACTGCGACATGAATGCCGGCGGAAAGCCGCTCTTCAAGCCCTCTTCGACCACGGTGCTCATCCGCAGCGACGTTCTTTCTCCGGAGGCGCTTGAAACCCTGATGCTCACGATCGGCATTGCCGCCCGGGGGCTTCTCGCCGTTTCCCCTGTCGACGGGATCTCTCCCGTCGCAGCGGCTGAGCTCAGGCTCCTCCCATGGAAAACACGGCTTCTTCCAAAAGAAGAATATGAAGGCGATGACGCGGACGAGGAGGAAGACAAAGAGGAGGAAGATCCGGATGCGCCGTTTTCGGGGAGCCCCTCGGAAAAGCTCAATCACGACCCGTTCACGAATCCGATTCGATTGAAGCTCATCGATCCGGCAAAGTTTGATGCGAAGCCGAGCCTCATGAGGCGCTTCTCAGGTCCCGGCTACCTTGCACTGAAGATCGGGTTGAATCTCTACCTTGACGAAAAATCCGGCTTCTGGCCGAGCGTCAACCGCTTGCTCAAAGAATAAGCCGCGCCGCGAAAAATAATCTTCGCAGCGCGGCCCAGAGTCCTCAAAGAAGCCTCCCTGAGGAGGATTCTTGAGAGCGACGGTTACTTCGCGGCTTCAGCTGCAGCCTTGCCGGCAATGCGGCCGAAGACGATGATGTCCGTGTAGGCATTGCCGCCCAAGCGGTTCGTGCCGTGCGTAACGCCCGTCACTTCGCCCGCAGCCCAGAGGCCCGGAATCACCTTGCCGTCAGCAGTGAGGGCTTCGGCCTTCTCGTTGATCCGGACGCCGCCCATGGTGTGGTGCACCGAGGGAACGGCCTTGATCACGTAGTACTTGCCCTGGCTCATGTCGACGAGGCCCGCACGATGGTGGAAGTCCTTGTCGTTGCCCTTGCCCGCCATGGAGGTGACGCGGTCAACCGTGCCCTTCAGCGAGTCGTACGGGATCTTCGTGAAGTCGGCGATGCACTTCAGGTCGTCGCAGGTGGCCATGATGCCCTGCTTCGTGAAGGCATCGTATTCCGTCGGATGTTCCTTGACGGTGTTCGAGACTGCACCGATCTTGTCGTTCCAGAGCACCCAGCAGTAGTTGCCCGTCTGCGCGAGGATGGCTTCGGAGAGGACGTCGCGGCGACCGAGCTCCTCGACGAAGCGTTTGCCTTCCTGGTTCAGCATGATGGCGCCGTCAAAGCGCGCATCCGCGATCAGCTCGATCACGCCCGAAATCGGGTCGCAGATCGGGTAGGTCTGGATGTACTGCATGTTGACGAGCTCGGCGCCCGCACGCTGAGCCATGTAGAGGGCTTCACCCGTGGTGCCCGGAGCATCGGTCGTCTTGAAGCGCGAATCGATCTTCGGGTTGTAGTGCTCGACCATCTTCGGATTCGCGCCGAAGCCGCCGGTCGCAAGAACCACGCCGCCCTTCGCATTGAAGGTGTATTCGGCGCCGTCCATCGTGGCCTTGACGCCCACAACGCGGCCGTTCCTATCCTTGACGAGCTCCTCGGCCTTCATGTTGGTGATGACCGGAATGCCGAGCTCGTCGGCCTTCGCCTGGAACTTCGAAATGAATTCCGTGCCGGTATGGCCCACCGGAATCAGAGCGCGCTTGCGGCTGTGGCCGCCGAAGAAGAAGAGGTTGTCGGGCTCGAAGCGCACGCCCAGATAGTCGCGGCACCAGAGCGCAGCGTCGAGGGCGTTGCCCGTCATGACGTTGATCACCTTCAGGTCGCCCTTCTTGTCGCCGCCCAGGTACGTGTCCTTCGCATGGAGTTCAGGCGAATCGTCCGTGATGCCGAGAACGGGCTGCACCCAGTTCCTCGCGGCATTCATCTCCGCGCCAGAAATGAGGGAGTTGCCGCCGACGGCAGGCATCTTTTCAAGGAGCACGACGGAGGCGCCCGCATTCTTCGCTTCAATGGCGGCCGAGAAGCCCGCACCGCCCGCGCCGATCACGACGACGTCATAGGTCGAGTTCTTCGGGAGGTCCCTGGCGATTTTCTTCAGCGCCTTCTGGTCGGCCTTGCCGAGCGTCACGCCCGCCTTTTTGGCGGCGTCCGCCACAGCGGCAAGCAGCCCCTTCGACGTGAAGGTGGCGCCCGAGATCACGTCAACGTCGACGGAATTCGTCTGCTGAACGAGGTCCTTCAGGTCCGTATAGACCTTCTTCGCGAGAACCGGGTTTTCCTGTTCCTTGACGACCTTGATGTTCTGGATCCTGCCGTTGTCGAAAGTGACGGCAACGGTCACGTCGCCGTGCTTGCCCACACCGGTGCCTTCGGTCGTCACCGGAGCAGCGGAGGCCGCAGCGGCAAAGATAGAGCAGACGATGCCGGCAATCAGTTGTATTTTCATGTTTCTCTCCTTATTCGAATGAGCCTGCTCCCTGAGTCAGGCTGAAAGGCCATGCCTGATTTCGTACGTCCGGAAAAGACCAGCCGTCTTCTCCCGAAGGTCAGATATGACGCATTGCCTTCCTTATAGTCCTTCGTCGCGGAAATCGGGAAAATTCCACTATTTTCTTGAGAGACATCAATGAATTGGGAGCCTTGAATGCGTGAAAACCCGAAGTTTGCGGAAAGAATTTCGCCTTCCATGCATTCAATCTGATGGACGCAGCCATTCGCAGCGAAATCTCGGTGCAGTACGTAAACAGGCTTTGCCTGATCTCTGGACCACCCACTGCATCGAACGCGGCAGTTTCACGGCATATGCTCCGCTCGGCCTGAAGACCGTGCTCGCTATTCCACGACCGCTTGACAGGAATAGACTCAGTGCCCGACGGCACCAGGCCGGCCACGCCGCCGGCTGCAGCTATAAGGCGCTCGACTAACTCCCTGCCCGCAGCATCGCTCCTAAGCTCGCGCGTTACCATACTCCGGAGCTGGGCAAACGTGGGTAGCCCAGAGATCAGGGCGAGGAGGACCGGTGAATGTCAAGTGAGCTTTCGCCGATTTTGTTCTTAAAAAGTAGGTT
>ERZ1673744.529-NODE-529-length-48941-cov-5.435237_pt1 | contig 48941 bp, 53 predicted proteins | sample MGYA00580207_ERZ1673744 | MGnify/ENA primary metagenome ERZ1673744 (study PRJEB41218, sample SAMN15661751) | gut metagenome | host: Homo sapiens | place: Canada: London | collected 2015-08-20/2019-03-30 | study: EMG produced TPA metagenomics assembly of... | reverse complement strand
CCATCACGGACAGCATCGCCATGAGGAAGTTCGTCGAGAACAGCGACCAACCGTTGATGTACACCAGTATCACCGAGAGCGCCAGGAACATGCATCCCCTGGCCCAGCTCTTCATGACGAAATGTCCCAGACCGAATATGTTGAAGAAGCCCGGTATGAGCCCGAGTGCCAGTGCCAGCGCTCCGTGCTTCCTGAGGACGGGGCGCACGAACTGGATCTGCGGCAGCTGCGCACCGCAAGAGCCGCAGTACAGGTCTCCGGGTGTTGCCTTGGCTCCGCACTGTGGACAGACGCCAGTGGGCATCCCGCTGTCATCGACGGGGGTGGACTTCGACCTGAGGCAACCGCAGTGGGGGCAGAAGTCCATGTCTTCTGGGATCTCGTACCCGCAATCGTGGCATATGTACTTCATTGAATCACATCGTCGGCTAGACGCATACGGTAGATTCCATTCTGGGACTCGACCTTTATACTTTCGCCATAAAGCTCCGAGACCTTCGAATCGGTGAGCAGCTCCTCCTTGTCGCCGTCGGCGAACACCCTGCCGTCCTTCACCATGACGACCCTGCGGACCGTTGCGGGGATGTCCGTGAGGTCGTGGGTGATCATCACTATGCTGACGCCCCTGGATATCAGGATGTCGAACATCGCCCTGAACTTTGACTTCATGACGATGTCCAGGCCGGTCATGGGCTCGTCTAGGACGAGGAGGTCAGGCTTGGTCACCAATGCCCTGGCTATGAGGGCCCGCCTCATCTCCCCAAGGGAGAGGTTCTCTATCGTCCTGTCGAGAAGGTCGTCGATGCCCATCATCAGTGCCGCCTCGTACGTCGCCTTCACCATGTCGTCGGTCACGACATGGTTCCTGAACACATCGAGGCTGTTGAAGAACCCGGAGCAGATGACCTCGTTCACGCGGGTGTCGTCGCGGAACATGCTCTGGAGATCCATGGACACGACGCCCATGCGACTGCGGAGCTCGAAGAGGTTCCACCTCTCCTTACCGAAAATCCTGAGTACGGAAGGGTTCTCCTCGTCGTAGTACGGACGAATATCCCCGCGGAGAAGCTTGATAAGTGTAGTTTTTCCGGAGCCGTTGGGCCCTATGACCGCGACGTTCTCCCCTTTGTTGATGTCCAGATCGACGGACCTGAGGATATAGCTGCCATTCCTGACAATCGATACGTTCCTCAGCTCCAGAGCCTTCTCCATGAGGGCTCCATGCCGAGCACGTACTTAACCTATCCCCAGGCAGTCATCTCATCTCTGGATTCCCTTGATGCACTTGTCGATGGCGACGAAGAGGCTCGCGACCTGCTCCCCGGCGGGAGTGAGCGTGACTATTGTCGAGCGTGTCACCATGTCCATCTCCTGAGTGACCAGTCCGATCTCCTCGAGATGGTTGAGCTTGTCGGGCATCCTGGGGTTCGACGAAACGCCCTCGTAGATGTCGATCTTCCTGCTGGGCCCGTTGGCACCGAGGAACATGAGCATCGAGATCATGTGTTTCTCTTCGAAGGCTGTGACGCCGTCGTTGTCTTCCTTCTTAACCATATTGCATCCCCTGTTAGGTCTCGAAGCATAATAGTATACATTAAACTCCAAACCTTAGAATAAAATCAGATAAGTAGTATAAATAAAAGTCTGTTAAACCTAATTCTATTTCCTAAGTGTCTAATATTTTTTCAGAATTGTTTTTCTACGGTATTTCGTTAACCCTCAGTTTCTTTCATCCGTGGGATAAAATCATCGTTACCAGAGGTTAACAACCTGATTCAATCTACGTTTTGTAGAATATACATTCTTTTATAAAACTAAAATTAAGAAGTTTATTTTCGGTTGAGGAAATCAGATGGATCCCACTTCAACCTCCCCGTTGGCCTTCCTCTCCCTGAGCCTGAAGTACGCCAGAGTCACGGCGAGCACCACGATCGACACTGGCAGAGCTATGACCAGCGCGTCGGTGCTGGCCAGGACCGAGTCGGGGAACAGGACGCTCTGGCCCGTCAGCAGCTCGCATATAGGGAGGAACACACATGTGCTGGTGTTCATGAACAGGGCGAAGAACAGGTACACGACCGTTCCGGCCACCATGCTTGCTATCGCGGCCTTCTTGCACGGATCCTTGGAGTACATCGCATGGAAGTATGCCGGCAGGAGAGCAGCGGCGGTCATGCCCATGAACACCGACGTCGCCTTGGCGATGATGTCGTTCGGCATCATGTAGCAGTAGAGCACCGTGAGGACCATGATAACGACGATGAACGCGCGGTTCAGGTTGACGGACTGGGAGTCTCCCGTGATGTGACCCTTCTTGTTCTTCCACAGGGTGTACAGGTCGTATCCTCCGGCAGCTCCGATCGTGTGGAGCAGAGCGCTGATGGTCGAGATGGCCGCACACACCAGAGACAGCAGGAACAGGGACACGAATATGTCGCCGAACGAGATGTTGCTGAACAGCTCCAGTATGTACTGGGGGATGATGAAGTCGGTACCGAGCCCCATTCCCGTGATGTACTCGAACGCGGTCTGCCCGTAGTGCTCGTAGAAGTAGACGTTGCTGAGGGCGCCCACGGTGTAGGCGGATCCGACGATGGCGAGCATGAAGACGGATCCGACGATGAGCGACTTGTTGAGGTCCTTGTCGCTCTTGGCGGACATGAACCTGACCGCCAGCTGGGGCTGGGTGAGTGCTCCGATTCCGACACCTAGCAGGAAGGTCGTGACGACGGTCAGCCATTCGGCGGAACCGAAATCGGAGAAGTTGGTCCAGCCGTTGAACCCGTCCAGCACTCCCAGGTCACCCGGGTTGATTCCCCCTAGGGTCACGTCCCAGAGGTTGTCTAGACCCTCGTTGGCAGGGGTCACTCCTCCGAAGTAGCCGTATGTTGCGACGAGGATGACGACCATCCCGATGAACATGATCGCAGCCTGGAACGCATCGTTGTACATGACGGCGATGATTCCGCCGTATACGACATAGACGGCGACGATGATGGCCAGCGCGATGAGGATGTAGTCGTAGTACTCGGTAAGTCCCGTGATGACCGCAAGGGAGTTTACTCCTCCCTTCAGAACTGCTGCCGCGTAGATCGGCATCATCACGATGATGAGGATCGCGGTGAATGCCCTGATCCCCTTGGATTTGTACACCTTTCCGAGGAGGTCCGCGTAGGTGGAGGCTCCGAGGGCCTTTCCCTTCCTGCGTGTCGGTCCTCCGAAAATGAGGAAAGCGACAATGAGACCGACAAACAGGTTGAGGAGGCACAGCCACATCACGGACATGCCGTGGACGGCGGCCTGTCCACCGAAACCTATCACAGCGGAAGCCGAAAGGAAGGTGGCCCCGTATGACAGCGCGATGATGACCGGCCCGGTCTTGTTGCGTCCGAGGAGGAACTCCTCGTTGTTGCGTGTGTTCTTGTAACCGTACCATCCGAGGACCAGCGTGATTACCAGGAACACCGCTGTCATGGCCCCGAAGATCGCCAGATCCACACCTTCACTGGCCATCTTCCTCGTCCTCCTCGCTTCCTCTTCCCTTGAGGAATCCGTAGATCACGCAGAATGCGACACAGAGGAAACTGCCAACGTAGCCTCCGATGATCCACGGGTCTGTCAATCCGAAGAAATCCATTTGCTCACCAAGTTGCGTGCTAACACGTAGCACGGTATCAACGGGATTATGGAGATTGTATATAATGATTGTCAGCGGGATGGGGTTTTCCGATCCTGCGTGACGTCGCATCTCTGTCCAATCCGAACGATTCGAACAAAGGCTTTATAACGAGGCGCACAATCACCGTCCTGTCTGGCTTGGCCGGGGCGCTTGGCGTGCCCTACACCCGAAATCGTCAATACGCGGGGGCGACAGCAGGGGACGGCCCCGCTGAACACACAAGCCCATCTAGCAACGATGAAACTTTGTCCTGTAGAGTCGGAGTTTGTGACGAATGCGACCGGAGGGTCGCAGTTCACACATCAATCGGGGGAACCGGGTCAGGTCCTGACGGGAGCAGCCTTACTCTGAACTACTGACGTTTACGGGGTCGCAGGGTCGAGAAGCGAAATGGTCAACTTGTGTCGGGATGTGAGGTCAACCCCTGTGGCCAGGCTCTTCTTTTCCGTTTAATAAAAAATAGAGATGTTAAGTCGTTTGGGAGTCAGTCCCTCTCCTTAGGCCTGCATCCGGTGATGATGTCCTTCTCGAAGTCGAACAGCACCGTTGTCTCGGAACCGTCGGTGATCTTCAGCTGCTTCGAGTCGTCGACCTTCCCTACGACAGCGCCCTCGCATCCGACCTCGGAGAATATGTCGATGATGGCCTGGGAGTTCTCGGGAGGACATGCGAAGCAGAATCCGCAGCCCTGGTACGTGAGATACCATTTGACCTCGTCCGCACCCTCCGGGCGGGGGATTGCGGTGATGTCCACGAGGGCTCCGACGGAGGAGGACTCTAGCATCATGCCCAGGGTGCCTATGCTGCCCGGGTTGCTCATGTCCTTGCAGGAGTGGGCCAGATGCCTCTCCCCAACGACTGCCACTGCCTCCATCTGGTCGCGGACGATCTCATCCGACTTGTCGATGGTGGTCACGAACGCGTACGGGAGGTCATCGGGGTAGAATCCGTCCGTGTCGATGACGAAGACGATGTCGTCACCGGGCTCGGCGGTGCTGCTCCTTAGGAGGGCGTCCTTCGCGACCCTGCCGACGATGGAGATGTCGATGGCGTTGTAGTGGCAGTCGGGATGGACGTGTCCGCCGACGATGGGGACGTTGAACTTGCGGATCCCGTCCTTCATTCCGCGGATGATCTCCCTGCACACCTCGCCATGGACGATGGACATGACGTCGACCATCCCCAGTGGCCTTCCGCCCATGGCGGCGATGTCGTTCACGTTCACGAGGACGGCGAAGTATCCGGCGTAGTACGGGTTCGTGTTGACGAGCGACTCCATTATCCCGTCAGCGGCGAACAGCACGTACTGGTCGCCGACATCTATGGCCGCCGCATCCTCCCCCTCCGCGGCTACGACCTGAGGGAACGCCGCCGTGGGCAGGAGGTCCACGATCTTGTGGATGGCGTGCTTCCTCGTCACGCCGGGATAACTGCGAATGGCTTCTGCAATTGATTCTATCGACATCGGATCACCCGTCAACGCCACATGCCACGTCTCTGGAGGCCCCAGATCGTGACTATGCATATGGCAGCCATCCCGCCCAGAAGTACGATGTACGTATAAGGATAATCCATGCCGGGCAGAGACACGTTCATTCCGTAGAAGCTGACGACCAGAGTGGGGATCGAGATGATCAGCGTGATGGACGTCAGGAACTTCATGATGTTCGACAGAGAGTTGTTGAGGTCCGCCTCGACCAGCTGCCTGGTACCCTTGATGATCTGACTGTAGGTCGTTGTCATCTCCAGGGCCTGGTTGGTCTCGATGACCACATCGTCCATCAGGTCGCGGTCCTCCTGGCTGGAGACGAACCTGGACAGCTTGCCCAGCCTGTCTATGATGGACGTGTTCACGCTCAGGCTGGTCTTGAAGTAGACCAGGTTGGACTCCAGCTCATGGAGCTCGAACAGGTCGTCCCTGCGGGTGGCCTTCCTGATCGACTCCTCGATCGCCATCCTCTTCACCTCGATGTACTTGAGGTCCGCCTGGTAGTTCACCGCCACGCGGAAGAGGATCTGCAGCACGAAGCGCGTCCTGTTGGCCACGTTCACCGTGTTGATGTTCTTGTTCTTACCTGCGGTGATGTTGGTGATGGCGAAGAGCTCCTGCAGTGAGACGGTGACCACGGCGGTGTCCGTGATGGTGATCGACAGGGGGTACGTGGTGAACTCCTCACGGTTGTTCCTCCACTCCCTGGTAGGGGCGTCTATCAGGATGAGCGTGTACTTCTGTGAGACCTCCGTCCTCGAACCCTCCTCGTCGTCCAGAGCGGCGGTTAGCGCCTCCCTGTCTATCTGGAGGGCCTGTTGGACCGTGTCTATCTCCTCCGTGGTGGGGTTCACCAGGTTGATCCAGACGTCGTCCTTGATGGAATCGGTCTTGCACGGCTTCCCGTCCTTCATCTCGTAGATGTCCATCATCGCTCTCACCTCTATCACATGACGAACGACAGCACCAATATCATGAACATGAACAGCACGACGGTCGACACACTGCTCGATATGCTGTCGGTCAGGCGGTCGCGGCGCTCCTCGTCGCGCACGCCGAGCTTCTCGCACAGCCAGCTGACGCCTCCGGCAAATATGAATCCTCCGTCGAACGGGTACGCCGGGAGGGCGTTGGAGATCCCCAGCAGCAGGTTCAGCCAGAACAGCCAGTACAGCAACGTGATTATGAACCACATGACATCGCCGAGCGGCACGTCGTACCACCAGTGGACGTCCTCCGACACCGGGTCCATGCCGTTGAACGCACCTGCGAGGTAGCTGAAGATCGATGTGAAGTAGGAGTATGCGGAATCGGCCCCGTAGAACGGGTTGATGGCGCAGTCCATCATCAGACCGGGGGTGATGAAGGTCATACCGCTGGTGGAGACCGAGATCCCCAGGAAGCCGGAGCCGTCGTTGTCGGCGAGGACGATCTCGATGTACTCGGGAGAGGGGATATCGCCGTCGGACACAGACTGGACGATCCCGACGACGATGGCCTGGCCGGAAGTCTTCCCGGACATTATGTCGCTGAACTCCGAGACCGAGTTGATGACCTCCCCGTCGATGGAGTACAGGAACTCGCCGTTGCTCAGACCGGCGTCCATCGCCGGACTGTTGTTCGTGATCGAACGTATGTAGACCCCCATCTGGATCGGCTCTTCGGTGACGTACGTTTGATTGTGGTAGACGTACTCGACGTAGTACCGTTGGGTGGGATCCACTCCGGAATCCAGGGACGTTATCGTACCGTCCACCGAGGTTCCTATGTCCAGCTCTGTGCCGTCCTCCGCAGTCAGGCCGGTGATGATCGCCGTTGCCGGTATGCCCGCGAGGTATGCGGGGGATCCGTCGTCCATGTAGTAGACGGCGGCATCGTCCTCGTAGTCGGATGTGGCCGTGGAGCAGCACCCGACCAGGAGCAGCATGCAGACTATCGCTGTGACCGTGTTCACCGAGATCCCAGCAGTGTACATGTCCATCTGGGCCCTGCGGGGCTTGGCCTTCATGTCCTCCTCGTTGGGCTCGACGAACGCCCCCAGAGGGACGACTCCGTACAGGAGCCCGGACGACTCCACGCGGGCGCCGTTGGCACGGGCCTGGATTCCGTGACCAAGCTCGTGAACCACCATGGCGACCACGAGTGCTATGACGCCGTAGACGAGAGGCAGCATGGGGTTCAGCCCTGGGATCGCCAGGGCGTACTCGATGCCGATGGAGGACTCCGACGCGATCCTGGACGGGACGGCCAGCAGGGCCACCACCATCATGTACATCATCATCAGGAACAGGACCGCGGACACGACCTTGGAGAAGAATCCGAACGCACGCCAGAACCGGGGGTATCTGGCCAGGCGGTCCATGGTTTTCATGCCCAGCTGGGTCTTTATCATGATGCAGGGGCCGTACTTGCAGAGGTGGTACCTCTCGGCCTTCTCCGGGCATCTCCAGACCCAGACCCAGATGGGGACGTAGATAACAGCCAGAACTATGAGTACGACGTATGCAGGCTCCATCGGGTCCCTCGGAACTCGATAACTGCTTCTGGTATAAATGGGCGCACGTCAGTTGCTTGGAGTGATTAGAGAGATCCGGTCCGAGAGCCTCCCGATGATGCGCCTGGCCCATGCAAGCTTCCTGAGCTTGACGACGGGGTCGGACCCGTCCTTAGGATTGGGATGCTCGAAATCGAAGCCCTCCAGCAGCACCCTCTGGGCACCGAACTCCTGGGCGATGCAGACGGCCCTGTCCCCATCGGTGAAGCCCCCGAGATTGAGGACCGTGTTCTCTGGGGTCGACTGGGTGGTCAGAACCACCGGGCCCCTGAAGCGTCCCGCGTGCATCCTCACCAGATCCTGGTTGTCGCCGTGGGCGTGTATGAACGTGAGTGCCCCCCTCGAGCTGGCCTCCAGCTGGGCGTCGATGTTGCCGTCAAGGTCGGTCACGACCACATCCGGGACGATGCCGATGGCGAGGAGCCTGGCGACGGCGGAGCCGGAGGACACAAGGGTTCCCTCCGGCGGCAGGCGGGAGATATCGGATTCTAGACAAGGAGCGTCGCCGAAGACCGTCGCGGTGCCGGAGAAGCGCTCGGAGGCCTCGTCGTCGGTGATGAGGTCGGAGTTCAGGGTGACTGCCTTGAGGATCCTGACGCAGGCCTCGTCGTCGGCACGGTCGTAGCCCATGTCCTCCAGGATCTCCTGGTAGATGGGCTCCCACTCAGAATGCCTCATCCGGCCTGGCCTCCTTGGGGGCGGCCGGGATGTAGCGGCCCTTCACATATGTGCTGAGTATGGATATGATGACACCCGCCACTATCTCGATGACGCCCAGCTGGAAGAACCCGTCGTCCCAGACGAAGTGGGAGATGAGGTCGAGGACGCCCGTGAGGACCAGGCCGAGGTTGACAATCCCTATGCAGCCGAACACCAGGCTCAGCTTCACGTTTTTAGATGTCTGATAATCCTGTATGATCTGTCCCACGACGTACACCATTATCGCGATGAGTATGGGCCACACCAGGGACGTGAAGTAGTAAAGGATCCACTGGAACACGCTGGTGATGTAGAGTCCGTTGACCTCCACGTAGTTCCAGACCGCCATGAGCAGGACGATGCTCAGGGACACGCACAGGAATAGCAGGCGGGTGGTGTCCCCCGCGAGGGACGATATGAGATTCTTCCTGAACTCCTGGTAGAGCTCGCTGACGTTGTACCCGTACAGTATCAGGACGACTCCGATGAAGAAGAACGCGAGACTTCCGGACATGCCCGCTAGAGTGTTGATGTCGTGGTCCGACGAGTAGACGAGCAGCGCCGGCGTGATGAAGAACAGCGAAAGCAGGACGATGATGAACCCCAGCGGGACCAGGAATCTCTTCCTCTTACCCGGATCGGACAGCATCTTCGTGATTATGTAGAACGATCCCTCGATACCCGGGGACTGCTTGACGTAGACCTTCCGGACGGAGTCGACGTGCGCACGCGACGAGATGATGGGGTAGATGTACTCGTCCTCCGCACCGTCTCCAACGAGGACGACGCTGTCGGGCTGGATCTCGTCGAGGACCTCCTCCAGCTGGGCCACGAGTGCCAGGTCGGAGCGGTGTCCGACCTTCTCGTCCCCGCAGATGAGGGCGACGTCGGCCTCATGGCCGTCCTCCTGTATCTCGAGGCACACGCTCACCGCCGCGAAGAGGGCGTTGAGGTCGGAATCCTCTGGGTCCGCAATGCCGAAGGCTGTGGCCGCGTCCAGACAGTTCTGGACACCGATGACGGGCGTGTTGACCTTGCCCTTGACACCGAAGTCATCGTCTCTGTCGACGACCAGGACCAGAGTCTTCTTCATATGTCCTCGAAGGTTTAAACTCCCTTATAATGGTTGACCACTCTGGCACGGTGACTCGGAAGCGATGTCACGGTAGGTGACCGAAAGCTAATTAGCTGTAGCCCCGTTGTCGGGGCCATGAGGGTCAGATGGCACGGTCACTCCTGTTTCGAGTTCTGGGACGCCGACAACACGGTCGTCGTGGATCCCCATGACGGACGCTCCATCGGCATAAAACCGCCTGCCGTCAGCGCCGACATTGTGCTCATGACCCACAACCACTACGATCACAACGCCGTCCGCGTCGTCAGGGGCAGGCACGAGGACTTCCTCGGTCGCAACGGGCAGTTCTCCGTGAGGGGGATGAACATCGAAGGCCTCCCCACCTGGCACGATGCGGTCGGTGGCGCTGAGCGCGGTCCCAACACCATGTACCTCTTCGAGATGGACGGCATCTCCGTCTGCCACTGCGGCGACCTGGGATGCATCCCGGACGATGACACCGTCGAGCGCATCAGGGAGGTCGACATGCTTTTCGTCCCTGTGGGGGAGACGTTCACCATGCCGCTCCCCGAGGTCAAGAGGTTCCTGGAGCTCGTGAATCCCAACGTGATCGTCCCCATGCACTACAGGGTCGGCGGCCTTTCTATCCCGATAACCCCCTTGGACGACTTCCTGGACCTCATTCCTGACGAGGCCGTGGACTACATCGGCAACGAGATCGACGTGACGAGGGACGACATAGACGGCATGAAGCAGTGCTGGGTTTTCGACCGCTGAGCACTCCATTAATGGAAAAAATAGGAAAAAGGGTTGTGGCTCTCAGTAGAGGAGCAGACCGTCCTCTATCTTGCCCATCTCGATGGGTGTCGTCTCGTCCCCGACGACGGCTCCCTTGGAGTTGGCGACCAGTCCGGCACCGACCATGCGGGAGCCGTGGTTGACGGATGTCCTGACGACCTCCTGGACCTTCAGGACGTCCTTTATCAGGTCGACCTCCTCGTCGCTGGCGTCCATGTGGCATACACAGCCCTTGTTGGTGGCCTTGCACACGGACCCGACTGTGTTGCATCCGGCTATGGAGGAGAAGACGACCTCCACACCGAGGGCGTCGGACAACGGCTTCGCCATCTCGTGGCCGTAATCCGGACTTATTATGGCGCCGTGGTCGTTGACCAGGATGTTGTTCCCGGCTGCGTTGAGGGAGTCGTCCAGAAGGAAGCACGGGATGTGCTCCTCGATGACCTCGACCTCCCTGGAATCGGCGAGACCGGAGACCACCGCGCAGTTCGAGTTGATCGCCATCAGAGAACCGATGACATGCGCCCCGGCGACCGTCGTCTTTATGGTTTTGACGCCGAGCGCCTCCTCGAGAGCCCTGACGAACTCCGGGGAGGCGTCGGCGGATGTAAAGGCGAGGCTCTCGTTGACCGCAGCGAAAACACCGATGTTGGGGTTACCTGAATGGCGTGAGAACCTCATCATTGTATCACTCTGCCAGCGAGACCTCTACGAGGCCGTCGTCGAACTTCACCGCTTTCACGGTGATCTTGGAGGGCGGGTTGCGGATTCCGTTCTCCCAGAGCTTCTCGTTGACACTGGCGTCGATCCAGACGTGCTCAGCGTCGACCTTCATGTGCCTCATGACGATCTCCCTGACCTCCTTGACGGCGCGCTTTGCCCTGCGGGTGCGGGGTGCCTGCTTCGTCGCCCTGAGGGGGATGACCATGATCCTCTCGACTTCGTCTGCCATCTGAATCACTCCTTAAGTTTGCTCATGCGCCACGACCTTCTCTTGGGGTGGCGGAGGAACTGCCTGTTGGTCCTGAGCATGACCCATGCGGGGACACGGCGGTTCTGGTTGACCTTCTTGTTCAGCCTCTGTTTCATTGCGGGGGCCTTTGTGCTTGACATGATTATCTCCTCTCTATGGTGATCTCCCTGTGCTGCGGGGCGATCTGTGCGAGAATGTTCCTCAGCATGGTGTCGTCGATGATTCCCTGGAGCCTGCCGCTCTGGGCAAGCTGAATCAGCTGCATCTCGACAGAATCCGCCATCTGCGGATTTGCCAGCCTGATGTTGGCGAGCCTCTGTCTGGCTTCGGGGGTGAGGAACTGCCTGAGAGCGTTCTGCTTCTGCGCCTCCATCCTCCTGGCCTGCTCCTCCTGAGCGGCCTGGTTCTGGGCCTGCTGCTGGAGCTCGGCCATCCTCCTCTGCCTGATTGCCTGCAATTCGGGATCTTCCATGCCGATTCCCCCTCAGGCCCTCATCTCGTCGTAGACCTCTTTGGCGGTGTTGTCCAGAAGGGACTGTCCCGCGGGGCTGATAGCGCGGCCCTCCTTGTCCTTGGAGACAAGGTACCCGGCGGCCTCGAGCTGCATCATGCACTTCCTGGCGATGTTGCGGCTTCCTTTGACGGCCCTGTTGGGCATGGATCCCTTGTCGGCGTATCCACCGTACTCGGCGGCGAGCCTGGAGGATCCCATGGGTCCTTTCACGTACAGTTTCCTCATGATGGAGGCGGCCCTAGTGTACCACCAGTCGTCCTGGGACGGGGCCCTCTCTGTGTGCCTGCCGGTCTTCACGAACTCGGCCCACTCAGGGGGAACGATGTTGGGGTTCTCCTTGAGCTTCTGGGCCGTCTTGAGTATGAGCTGCTCGGCAGGAACGTCGTAGACGGTTACCATATTGATACCTCGCATCGCTCCTCACGTTATGTGAGGCGCAATAACGGGGGTTGGTATAGTGACATGGTATATAAGCGTTGCTGGAAGAGATAACACATATGGTAGAACCAGCTGCTTCGAACCCGCACGTCCGTCCATCGACCCCGTGCGGCCTGAGGGTGAAGAACCCTCCACGGCAGTGTACCGGATAACTCCGGCACCTGATCTCCGTGATTGGGAGGATGGGGCCGTCGTATATAATCGTATCGTGAAGGCAGCATAACATCGCCGCATCCGTAATCGAGATTACGAGCGAGTCGGGGATTAACGGGGCGGCGCCACCGGGCACCGCCCCTCGGTTTGAACGGGCCAGATTGTTCAGGCGCCCGTGGGCTTCTCCGAGATCGTCTCCTCGGCGTACTTCGCGGAGACCCTGCCCAGACAGTATCCGAACGCCAACCCGATCGCTATGCACACGACGCTGGGTAGAATCATGTCCCCTGTCAGCCCCTGGAGCGCCTCGACGGCGACGGTGACGATGGAACCCAGGGTTATGCCCATGATGCAGTAGTAGGTGGACCTGCGATACCTATTCAGCAGATGGTCGACGATCTTCGACATCCCGAGGACCCCGACGATGAAGCCAAAGCCGAGCGGGATGAGAGCGGTGAAAACCGCGGACAACACCGAACACACCGGCCAGGACCTGCGGGTCTCGATTGTGCGTCGACATCCTTGATCGCCATCTTCGCGAAGATGGACGTCAACGCCGCGAATACCGCTGAGAGTATAGCGTATACCAGCCACACGATTGAATGACATCGATGTGTGAGAATAACTTATCGATGAGTACAACAGGAATCCCGAATTGACCGTGAAACGTCCCGACGGAGAGGCTCATGGGCGCATGACGGAACAGGAGATACCAAGACGGTAGAACCGCCTTGGGTTGGGTTTGTGCCACGGGCATCGGCGCCGCGTGGGTTCCGGAAAGGCGTCTCGGTATCAGCTGAGCTCCTCGTCGGACTCGAAAACCAGATAGCCGCCGTTGGCTGCCCTCACATAGCGGATCGTGGTCTGCTTGGCGTCAGCCCCTGGAGTGGGCATCCCGTTCAAGATCTTCGAGGATGACCATGCCGAGTAGATGACGTAGAGTCCCCCGATCACGGCGGCGAGAACCGTCAGCACGGAGACCCCTGTGAAATAGCCGACCAGACCAATGAGAAGCACTATCGCACCCACCAGGACCTCCACGAAGATGCTGTGGCCCGTGATGTTCAGAGGTATGATGATCCCTTTCATTGTCTAACATCCCTTGCTATTCGATGGCGTCCAAAACTGTCCCTCCGCCGGCACGGGATGACCGGATGCACACGGCATCGTGTAAGCGGCGACGGGACCGAAACACCTGGAGAACGACGATGGACGGACCCGCACCTTGAAGATGGAATCCGTCTCATTTTCATCCTCGGACACCGGTTTCGAGAACAAATTTGCAACTATATTTAAAAGATTTATGTTCTTACAGGACGATTTTATACAATTTTTGGAAAAACCGTCGCCTGCGAAGTAGGATTTCCCCCTTGCTGACCTCCACGGGATCCCGTCGGCAGTACCGGACATCCGAAGGGACTGAAGGAGATTAGTTAAGTACGGGCGACATAGGGTCCGGCATGACAGATGAAAACAAGTTCTGCACCGCATGCGGCGCGATGCTGCCTGAGGGTGCGGAATTCTGTCCCGAATGCGGTGCCGGCATCGGCGGGAGGGCCAACCCACATGCCTTCGCCCAGGGGCCCGGATACGGCATGCAGCAGAGGTCGGGACCTCCGACAGTGAGCATACTCATCCTGATCTACGGCCTGCTGGCAGCCGTTCTCGGAATATCCGCGATCTATCTCGGATTGACATTCACCGAGGCGGACTTCCAGGAACTGGTCGATCAGTACGCGGCCGTCGGCATGGTCCTCCCCTTCGAATGGAGCGATTCCTTCAACAGCGAGGTTCTGTTCTCGGGCGGGATCTCCCTTGTCAGCGCCGTCGGCGCACTTGTGAGCTACTGGTTCTGCTACAAGCGCGGACCCAAGACCTACGCCGTAATCGCCTGCGCGGTCGCCACCGTGTTCAGCTTCGGCATGGCGTCCTTCGTGTCCGTAATCATCGGTGCGATCGTCACATTCCTGCTGTACAGGGACGACAAGGGATTCACATCGTGAGTGATACAATGGAAGACAAGCACTGTGTAAGATGCGGGGAGCCCATCCCCGCCGGTTCTGAGTACTGTCCCACATGCGGAGCCGCGCTCGACGGCACCGCGTACGACAGGTCCCAGGACTTCTACAGAGACAGGGTCGGATTCGGCAGGAAGGAGGTCGACATGGGGAAGACGCCCACGCTGATCCTGCTCTACGGCGTTATCGCGACCCTCATCGGCATCGTGATCACCGCCGAGTCTGGATCCGTCGAGTCCATCTGGAACGAGGTAGCGGACGACAGCGGACTCTACTTCGGGCTCACCATGGCCCAGACCGAGACCGCGCTCCTCTTCACCGGGGTGTTCCTGCTCCTCAGCGGACTGTGCGCCATAGTGTCCGGTTATCTGGCCAACAAGATGGTCCAGTACAGGCTGTGCCTGATCCTCTGCGTCCTGGCATGCGTCCTGCCGCTGTTCATGGCCATCGGACTGGTCAACATGATCATCTGGGGCATCATCCTGCTCCTGATCGGGGCCGCGATGGCGTACAGGATCTACTCCTGCGCGGAAGGGTTCTCCAGCTGAGATGACAACCAATTACGGCGGGGTGACACCCGCCGGAAACCGTTAATTTCTGATCAACTGCTGAAAGCGTCCTGGCATACGTAGAGTCTGTACGTCATGTACATCCCCACGATGAAGGGAACGACCCCGTACAGAGCGTAATACATGTCTGGCACTGCGGCCAAGAACACCAACACCGATGCCAGAAGACAGAGAATGAGGCACACTCTGCCGTAGACCATCCTCCTGGCCAGTATCCCCGAGACGGTGGCACAAAGACCGCTTGATAGAAAAGCGACCGTCATCCAGACCATGGTGGATTCCAGTTGGCCATATGTCACCCCGTAGTACGTTCCGTCGGGCCCAACGTTCTCGATCCAGAACTCGTCTAAGACTGCAATGCTCATGGCAAAAAAACAGACCGATGATCAGAGCCACCACGCCGTAGATCAGAATCAGATTTGGCACTATTCCCAGCCTGGCTCTGTCTCCTACGATGCGTGTCCCGCAATCCGGACAATAGAACGATCCTGCAGGAATTACTGAACCGCAGCATCTGCATCTCATCGACATGACATCCACTCAAATCTGGAAGTTTGCGGAAGGACGGTTCAAAGAGGTTTGGTAAGAGGTTTGCGATGAACTCACTCTATGCGTGCGCGCATTCCGGTGACCATGAAGTTGACCTTCTCGGCCATCTTGCAGGCGTGGTCACCGACCCTCTCGAGGTACTTGATCACCGAGATGTAATAGGTGCACACGTCGGCACTCTGCTCGTTCTCGTTGATGAAGTCGACGATCTTGATCAGGTCCTCGCGCATGGTCTTGTCGAGGAAGTCGTCCATCTCGGAGATCTTGTCCAGACCCTCGACGGTCTTCTCGTCGAAAGCCTTGGTCACGATCTTCACCATGCGGACGGCCACCTCTCCCACGGGCTGGATGAGGTGTACGGGCTCGAACATCGGTTTTTCGCTCAGGTATTTCGTGGCGGTGGCTATGTTGTAGCTGTACTTCCCGATCCTCTCCAGGTATGTGATGGACTTCAGGATAGTGGCGATGGTCCTGGTGTCACTGGCGGTCGGCTGGTAGAGCGTGAGGATCCTGATGGCGGCATCCTCGATCTCCACATCGTAGCGGTCCATCCTGGCGAAGTCATCGATGACCTCGTCGGCCAACTCGACGTTCCCGTCCACGATGGCCTGTACGGACTTCTCGATCATATCGCAGGCGAGGTTGCCCATGTCAACGGTCTCACTCACCAGTGCTTCGATATCGTCTAGGAATCTCTGCATGTTATCACTCTCCGATCATCCAAACCTGCCTGTCAAGTATCTCTCGGTCATTGCCTTCTTCGGCTTGTTGAACATAGCTTCTGTATCATTGAACTCAATCATCTTCCCAAGGTACATGAAGCCTGTATAGTCTCCAATACGGGACGCTTGCTGCATGTTGTGTGTGACGATTGCCACCGTGTAGTCCTTCTTGAGCTCCAACGCCAGATCCTCGATCTTGGAGGTGGCGATTGGATCCAGGGCGGAGGTGGGCTCGTCCATCAGAATGACTTCGGGGTTCACAGACAGAGCACGTGCGATACACAGCCTCTGCTGCTGTCCTCCGGAGAGTCCGAGAGCAGAGGTGTCCAGACGGTCGGCGACCTCGTCATAGAGGGCGGCCTGCTGGAGGCAACGCTCGACAATCTCGTTGAGCTCCTTCTTGTCCTTGATTCCGTGGATCTTCGGCCCGTATGTGATGTTGTCCCTGATTGTCATGGGGAACGGATTGGGCTTCTGGAAGATCATCCCTATCCTTGTCCTGAGAGCGTTGATATCTACATCGGGAGCATACAGGTTGTCGCCGTGGAACAGCATCTCTCCCTCGATACGACATCCGTCAACAAGATCGTTCATCCTGTTGATACTCCTCAGCAGAGTTGACTTTCCACATCCTGAAGGCCCGATGAGGGCCGTGATGGAGTTCTTCTTGACAGGCATCGTCACATCGAACAGCGCCTGTTTGGTCCCATACCAAAGACACACATTCCTGATGTCTATGGCAATCTCATCGGCGGACATCGGCGGATACTCGGAGGGATCCATGGACACATATCCATCTTCGATCTTCTGTGCGGTAGCATCAGCATTCTCGAAGGTACTCTCCGAGGTCTCGACCGGAGCCGAGTCTGTTTCTTCGTTTTTCTTTAATTTAAACATACATTCACCACCTGGCCTTCTTGTTGCTGTAATGCCTGACGATGGATGCGATGAGGAACATGACAAGAACAATCAACAGCAGAATGCATGCTGTTCCGTACTGCATGTCAGCAGCTCCAACGACTTCAGTGGATAGATAGTAAAGGTGATACGCGAGACACATGACGGGGTCGAAAGGACTGGATGCCATCACGGTCGTAAGTCCGGCGACTGCCGTGAACATAATCGGCGCAGTCTCACCGACGGAACGACCAAGGGCAAGGATGGATCCGGTCATGACACCTCCGAGTGCTGCAGGGAAGATGACCTTGGTGGTTGTCTTCCACTTGGATGCTCCCATGGCCCTCGAGGCTTCCCTCAACTCGTGGGGGACTTCCTCGAATGCCTCCTCGGTGGTCCTGATGATGACAGGCAGAATCATGAACGACAGAGTGAACCATCCTGCGATCATGGAGTATCCGAAGTCAGCGGCTATGACGAGCGCGGTGAATCCGAAAAGACCGAAGACGATCGAAGGCGTTCCGTTCAGCAGATCGATTGCCTCTCTAATAACCTTGGTGAGCCAGTTGTCCTTGGCATACTCGGCAAGGTAGATTCCTGCAATGATACCGAGAGGAAGTGAGATCACAATCGTTCCTGCCAGAAGCTGCAGAGTTCCGATTATCATGGGGTAGATTCCACCGTCGCGGCCCATGTTCTCAAGACCGGCTGTCAGGAACTCCCAGTCTATGACGGGAAGTCCCCTGATTATGATGTAGCCGAGAATGTACACAAGAAGCAGAATCACAATCGCCATCAGAACCGTCAATCCTCCGTGGGCGACCTTCTGGGCTGTGTTGGAGTTTGCTTTGCTCATGAACGTCTTGAATCCGAGCAGAGCCACGGTGACAATTGCTGCGACCCCGATTGAAACCACATCACTGCATTTCAGAGAAAGAATCATCCATATCAATACGAAGATCACAACAGCAGAAATCACACCAGTGATGGTGCCCCTGTGGTCATGAATCGTGCTCATGAAAGAGCTGTTCCTGATGACATCCAGCCTCTTGTTGAAAGCACTCGAAACTCCGGCGAGCGGGCCTGTTTTTTTGGATGTATCATAACCCATCTTCCTGCGGGTGCTCTTGACAACCATACGTGCAGCGAAGTTGATGAAGAACACAATCACCAGAAGGATCAGAGCCAGCAGGAACAGTGCGGAGTAGTGCGTACTGCCGACGACGACCTCGGGCATCTCAGATGCCATGGTTCCTGTGATTGTCGTGATCAGTGAGAATATGTTCCAGAGCGGGTCCGGAACCAAAGCCACGTTTCCAGTGACCATCATCACGGCCATTGTCTCTCCAATTGCCCTTCCTATTCCCAGAATGATAGCAGCGGACACACCAGATATGGCGGCAGGGAAGACAACCTTCATGGTCGTCTCCCACCTGGAAGCTCCCATCGCAAGCGATGCCTCCCTGTAGGACTGGGGGACCGCATGGAGTGCGTCCTCGGAGATGGATATGATTGTAGGCATCGCCATGATTCCCAGCAGAAGCGAGGCGGCGAGCCAGGAGAGCCCATAGGTAACATCGAAAGTCTCCCTAAGGAACGGAACAAGGACGACGAGTCCGAAGAATCCGTAGACGACCGAGGGGATACCGGCGAAGATCTCACAGACAGGCTTGAGTATGCTGCGGTACTTTGAAGGAGCAATCTCGGAGATGTAGAGGGCACAGCCGACTCCAAGAGGGATGGCGATGGCCATTGCTCCGATAGTGACGAGAATAGTTCCCAGGATAACTGGGAATGCGCCGTAAATTCCCTCCTCAGGATCCCATTCGGATCCGAAGATGAAATCGAGTATGCCTACGCTGCTGATAGCATCGACGCTGTTTCCAGCGATGAAGACGATAATAAGGAAGATGACCAGTACGGCCACACAGGCGATGCCTGTGAGGACGTACTTCATGATCTTGTCCTTGTCAGCCGATGCGCGCTTCTGTAGGCCGTACTGGTACGTTTCCATGGTTAACACCACTCAGAGGTCAGCGAGGGATCCGATGCTCACGTATCCGATGGATCCGGGGGTGCTCTTGATGAACTCGAGGACGGAGTTGGTGGCGACCATCTCAGGGACTCCGGGCATAAGCTCGTAGCTGGGGTCGACATTGGTCATGGCATCCTCGAAGCACTCTCCGGTACCGGAGGCACTGTCCCTGGCAACGACGGCGATAGCCGCGTCGACTCCGCCGATCTCGCTCCAGTTGGTGATCTTGCCGCTGTAGATGTCGGCAATCTGCTGCATGGTGATGTCTGTGATGCCGGCTCCGTTGACGACGAGAGCGACACCGTCCATTCCGATCTTGGTCTCCTGAAGTCCGAGAGCGATCTCGCTGTCCTTCAGGTCCCTGGAGCACATTCCGATGTCGAATGTACCGTTAGCTGTGTTGCTGGCTCCGACTCCGGATCCTCCGGCTGCAACGGTGATGTCAACGACCCTGTCGCTGTACTTCTCCTTGTAAGCCTGGACGAGCTCGTTCATGATGGGCTGGATGGTTGTGGATCCACCGATGGAGAGGTGGACGTCTCCGACGGGGTCGGTGTAGGTCTCAGAAGCATCGTCGAGAGGAACGAACATTCCTCCGAGGATCTCCTGTCCTTCGGTGCTGAGGATCCAGCTGATGAAAGCGGCCTCGTTTCCCTCGGGGGCTCCGAGAGTGCACAGGTTGAGGTTCCTCTGAATGGGGTAGTCTCCGAGAACGACGTTCTCCTCATTGGCGGCAACTCCGCCGATGCTGAGAGCATACGCACCGGACGTATCATCGTCACCATTGTCGTTTCCTCCACCTACGCCAACGTATATGGCGACGGCAGCCACGACAATAATCACGACTGCAATAACTGCAAATATCTTTTTGTCCAAGGTTGTGACACCTCAGTATTTGCGTAATCTAGGTCTGTGTATATAGTTACTCGAAATATTATATGAATTTATACATAGATATATATTCACTATATAATCATACATAATATATGATTAACGAAACCTATTGAATACAATATCTGGCTACCGTTTTTCAATGCCGATGCATCCAACTCAATGTTGTTATTTATCAACGCTTTATTAATAATATAATATAAAGTGGATCAATAAAACAACGACGGAAAAACATGGTTCTACTTTTATATATATTACATATAGATACATATATAATACTGAAATTATCTTTATATCCCTATGGTGCATCAATCCTCCGTGGACCTAAGAAGGATACAGATTACCGGCGGATCATCGTTCATGATCACACTCCCTAAAGATTGGGCCGACTCCGTAGGCCTGAAGAAGAATGACACTGTCGGGCTACAGCCGCAGCCCGACGGGAGCATGGTGATCTACCCCGGGGGAGAACAGGCAGCCCTCGCCGGGTCCACCAAGATCATCGATGCTGACGGCATCACCGACCGCGACTACCTCTACAGACAGCTCGTGGGCGCATACATTGCGGGCCACGACGTCATCGAGCTCCGTTCCGAGAGCGAGCTGTCGAGCATGGTCGCGAGCACAGCCTCGTCTTTCACCCAGACCGCCATCGGCCTGGAGATCCTCGAGGAGAGCGAGAGCTTCATCGTCATAAAGGACCTCATGGACCAGGGCGAGATCAAGCCCGCCAAGTCCGTCGAGAGGATGAAGGTTCTTGTCAGGAACATGCTGAACGACGTCCTCGACGCGCTGGAGGAGAAGAACCCCAAGATCATCGAGGCCATGTCGGAGAGGGACAGGGAGGTCGACAGGCTAGACTGGCTCATATCCCGTCAGGTCAGCATACACCAGAAGGACATCACCATCTCCCGCAGGATGGGCATGGACCTCTGCGAGATCACCCGCTGCGGAAGCGTCAGCAGGTCCGTCGAGAGGATCGGCGACCACGCCGTCCTCCTCGCATCGAACCTCAGACCGATCATAGAGGCAAAGCCCACCGAGGTCGACGACAGGATCCTTTCCACCGGAAGGGACGTGGTCACGCTCTTCACCGATTCGGTCGGGACATGGACCGCCAAGAACATGGACGCCGCGAACAAGTGCATCGAGCGCGGCGAGAAGCTCGTCGAGAGGTCGAAGGAGATCGCCAACCTCGACGATGCCATGGACGAGAAGACGGCAATGGCCGCCGAACTCATCTCCAGCAGCGTCAAGAGGGTCGCCGAGTACTCCATGGACATCGCCGAGATCGCCATCAACTCCGCGATGGACTGATCACGGGGGCCCCAGCACCAACATCATTTCGGTCGGCTACAGCCGACCGGACTTCCCATTATACATAATAAGTAAGGAATTTGGAGAACAGCCAGAGGTCACGACCCCGTGATCGGAGCCCCGTCCGTCTGCTCCCACATGTCTGGATCGTCAGCCTTGTCGTCATTCGATTCGGGGGGTGTATCGATTGTTCTTGAGTTCTCCTGCCCGTCGGCATCTGAGGGTTCGTCCATCTCCAGATACGAGAACGCAGTGAAAGCAACCAGAATCACGGTGGCGACAGCGAACAAAGCGGTGCCCTTGGTAGACATCGTATGACTACATCGAAGATGCAGGATATCTATCATGCCGATGTAGATTACATAGCCTCTTCTGATCTATGTATCGGCTTGAACGGAGCAGACATCGTTTTAAAGCGGGAAGTACTGGGCTCCGACGTGAGGTATGTCGTCGCCATCACGGGCGCATCGGGCGCCATCTACGGGATCAGACTGCTCCAGGAGCTGGAGGGTGAGAGGATCCTCGTCATCTCCAGGACCGCGAGGGAGATAATCCCGGCGGAAACCGACTACACCGTGGAGCAGGTGGAGGCCATGGCAGACCAGGTCTTCGATGATGACCAGATGTTCGCATCCATCGCCTCCGGCAGCTTCAGGTACGACGCCATGTTCGTGGCGCCGTGCAGCGAATCGTCGGTGGCCAAGTTCGCCAACGGGATCGCCGACACGCTCATCTCCAGAGCCGTGAGCGTGTGCATCAAGGAGAACAGGAAGCTCATCCTCCTGGTGAGGGAGACCCCCAAGAGCGCGATCATGCTGGAGAACGAGCTGAAGCTGGCGAGGCTCGGGGTGAGGATAGTCGACGCGAACCCCGGATTCTACCCCAGACCGAAGACCGTAGAAGACATCGTGGACATCGTAGTGGGCAGATGCCTGGACCAGATCGGCGTCGACCACGGACTCTACAGCAGATGGGGCTCAGAGGAGTGAGCTCCCCACCAGGTCGAAGCACAGCCTGTATCCGCCCGCGTCATGGATGGTTCTGCGGGCGATGCCTTCATGCATCCACGCCATGACGGACCTCCTGCCGGAGAACATGCACACCGTGCATTCGAGCGTCCCATCTCCGGAGGGTATCCCCTCCAGGGCCATCGGGACCATGGGCCCGGTGATCGGGCCGAGGGCCCCGTCCGCCCCCACGGGCATGCTTACCGCGGAGACCCTCCCGTCTGCACCGGTGACCGTAACCTCGGCGGCGCCTTCCTGCACCGCGACGTGCACATCGAAGTCCTCTATCAGCTCGTTCCGGGTGCACCTGAGCCTGTAATCTGCCGTGTCCCCGGGACCTGCGACCAGGTCCGCGCGGAAACCCGGAATCCAGAAACCCACGGCCTCCGCGACCGTGTCGATATCGAAGGTTGACTTGATCATCCCGTGACTCCTGCCGCGAATGCGACTGTCGGGACACCGATTGCCATGATTATAAGGTTACACCGGAGGCCGCGGTCATTCAACGCCCGTGACCCCTGCGGAATCCAGCTTGCTGCCGTACAGGGCGAAGGCCTCCTCGGGTGTCACCGACCCTCCCCAACTGAAAAGCAGGTACCTCTGACCGTCAGGGGTCCTGTAGGTGCACTGCGGGGCGAATCCGTTCCTGTCGTAGAAGCGGGTGCGTCTCAGCCTCTGGCCGATGTTGTCTGCCTGCTCGTCCACCGCCTCCGCGTTGAGGAAGACCCTCCTCCCGTCTGCCATGCACTTGACCAGCCACAGGGCGTCGGAACCCAGGCCGCAGTCCCTGTCCCCGGGGGTCACCGCCAGGTACAGGAGGAAGAGGAGATCGTCGGTGAGGATGACGTAGGCGATGCCCTTGAACGAACCGTCGACGTCCATCCAAAGGAACCTGCAGTCCGGGTCGGCGGTCAGCCCCGTCAGGACGTCGAAGGGGAAGCGCTCCTCCTCGGGGAAGGCCTCGAGGTAGAGGTCCCTGGCCCTCCCCTCGACGGAGGGGTCCAGGTGCCTGAGCTCCATCTCATCTCCGCCTTCCGACCGCCACGATCGACAGGACCTTCCACTCCGGGTCGAGTCCCGCCTCGCGGATGACGAACTCCTCCGCCGTGCCGGAGTCGGAATCCCTGAGCCTGACCTGCACCCAGCAGCTTCCCAGTCCGAGGTCCTCCGCCTCCAGCTGGATCATTATGGTCGCGATGGAGGCGTCCTCGATCCAGACGTCGCAGACCCTGGGGTCGGCGGCGACGATGACAGCGAAAGTCGCGGTCTCCAGGGGAGTCGTCGAGGAGGGCTTGCACAGCGCCAGCCTCCTGATGAGGGACACGTCCCTGACGGGGACGAGACGCACGTCGTCCAGCTTCCTGGAGGAGGGGGCCAGGCGGCCGGCCTCCATGATGAGTCCCATCTCCTCCTCGGTCAGGGGCTCCTCCGTGAAGGTCCTGCAGGTCTTCCTGCTCCTGGCCAGGTCTATGAACACGGGACTCACTCCAGCAGTATGGCGGGCCTTCCGGGCGCCGCGGCCCTGGCCTTGTTCTGCGGGTCGTAGAGGCCTTCGGAGTCGGCGGAGAGGACCTCGACATCCAGTCCCGTCTCCTCCGCCAGGAAGCCCTTCGCCGACGAGAGCAGCGAGAACTCGTCCGTCTCGTATAGGGGCCTCTTGGACTCCGGGGACGACCTGGGGAACTCGATGGCGACCTTCTTCGCCAGTTCCTGCGCGGCCTTGCCGTTGCGCTTGATGGACTCGTCGGACATGCAGGCCTTCGTGAGTCCGGGAACGGTCAGCTCACCCTCGGCGAGCATCGCGGCCCCCTTCCTCATGACCTCCCTCTTCCACTCGGCGGAGGTGTACAGGACGATCCTACTGGGCTCCATCTTGGCGATCTTCCTGATCTCGGTGATGTCGGACATGACGTCGCGAATGAGGTTCTCGCCATACTCCGAGGCGGCGGAGATCGCGTCCAGATCCGCCTCAGGGAGCTGGCAGGCGGATACGAGGCCGTCGAATCCTGCGGACTCCCACAGCTCCTCGGCGGTGTGGGGGGTGACGGGCATCATCGCCTGGATCCAGATCTTGAGGGCGGCGCGGATCGTCTCGGCGTTGCTGCCTCCCCTCCTGGAGTACCACTTGATGTCGTTGTACATGTCGAAGTACACCGTGGTGGTCATCTGCCTCAGGTCGTACTTCTCCATGGCGGCCCTGATCTCGTTGAGGTGGGTGTTGAACCTGGACATCAGCCAGGCGTCCATCTCCCCCTTGGGGGAGTCGGACTCGGATGCGATGAGGTCCTGCACGGCGCCGAAGATCCTGTCGACCCTCTGCCTGTAAGTCATGACGGTGTCCTCGCTCCACTCGACGTCCACGAACATGGACGCCACGTGCGCGTAGTACAGCCTCATGGCGTCGACGCCGAACTTGGCGGCCGCGCCGGGGATGGGCTGGGCCCCTCCCTTGGACTTGGAGATCTTGTCGCTGTTCTTGCCGGTGATGTACCAATTGACTGTGATGCCGCGGGGCCACATATCCTGGGGGAGGATGGCCACGTGGTTGAACAGGAACGCGGGGAAGTGCACGGTCATGTGCTCCTTGCCACCAAGGTTGATGTCCAGGGGGTACCAGTAGAGCACGTCCGCCCTCATCCTCTCGACGAGGTCCTGGGCGATGCCCGTGGATGCGGCGACGTCGGACGGCGTCCCCCTGCCGAGGAACACGTAGTCGAAGAACTCCTCCGTCATCTGCTCGGGCTCGATCTGGTGCGAGTTGGCGTAGAGCGAGATCGTGTAGTATATCGGGTAGAGCGTGGAGTCGGAGATGGCCTCGATAATCCATTTGTCATCGTAGGGGAACCTCGTTCCCAGCCAGTTGCCCAGCCTTACGCACGCCCTCTCCCTGAACCAGTCCAGGACACCGTGGACGTTGTCCGCGTACTCCGGCGGATTGATGTCCATGGTCCTGCAGTGGTCGGACGTCCTCTGCGTGAGGTCCTTGTCCGCGTAGTTGATGAACCACTGGTCGTCGATCCTCCTGATGTGGACCCTGCGTCCGCACCTGCAGACGACCTCCTCTGTGAGGTCGAAGAAGGGCTCCGCCTCTCCGGCGTCGATCATGGCCTGGCGCATCCTGTCCTTGGCCTCCTCCACGCGGAGTCCGGCGTACTCGCCGCAGACGTCCTTCATGCGGCCCATGTGGTAGCCGTCCTTGTAGACCTGCTTCTTGGCCTCGACCAGCTTGGGGTCGCCGGGCTGCTTGATGCCCAGCCTGTCGATCATGTCCTTGGCGGGGAAGTCTCCGTAGCCCTTCATCTCTATGATCGAGATGGGGACGACGGAGTCGATGAGCTCCTGGGAGAGCCCGTACTTCTCCCTGAGCGCGGGATCCTTCTTGACGGCCTCGAGGGAGATCCAGTCGTCGGGCGCGTCGGACGGGACGGACGTCACCAGACCCGTTCCCACATCCGGGTCGCAGAAGGTGGCGGGGAACACGGGAATCTCCCTGTGGATCATGGGTGCCTCGCACATCCATCCGATCATCTCGCTGCCGGGGATCGTGCCGATCTCCTCGATGCCGTCCTTCTGGAGCTGCAGCTTCTCGGACGCCTGCGGGGAGACGATCCAGGTCTCCCCGTCCTTCCTGATCCTCCTGTACTCCACCTCGGGGTTGACCCAGAAGCAGACCTGCCCGTACACGGTCTCGGGCCTGAGGGTGGCTGCGATGAGGAACTCGTCCCCGTGCCTGAACTTGAGGAGGGTGTACTCCTGCGTCTCGGCCCTGCCGCCCTTGGAGATGTCCGTCTCGGAGGGATCGACCGCGACGGGCCCGCAGTTGGGACATGCGGGGGCGTAGTAGGGCTTCTGGATGAGCAGTCCGGCGTCGTGGAGCTTCCTGAACTGCCACTGGATGAACTTGGCGTAATCGGGATAGAGGGTGCATGTGAACCTCCTCCAGTCGGCGAGGAACCCGAACCTCTTCCAGTAGTCGTTCACGTAGACCTTGTTGAAGAACTCGACGACCGAGAGGGGGTCCTTCATGCCGGCGAGGTCCTCGTCGGTGCAGCCGTTCCTCTTGAGGTAGTCGATCGTGGCCTCATCGCCGCGGGAAATCCTGTTGAACAGCGATATGCCGCCGTTTCCGGTGGCATGGGTCCCCACGGGGAAGAGCACGTTGAAACCGGTCATGCGCTTGTACCTGTTGATCGCGTCGACATAGGTGTATCCGCGCAGATGACCGACGTGTAGGTACCCCGTCACACCGGGGTACGCGAAGATGATCATGAACTTGGGCTTGGACTCGTCCCTGTCGGACCTGTCCAGACCGGCCTCGGCCCAGCGGGCCTGCCATTTGGCTTCCATTGTTCCGTAGTCGTTGGCCATTTGGATCCCTTTATTACACGTGCGCGTAATAAAGGATATTGATAAAAAGGTTGAGATGGGGAAGATGGGGCAGGCACCTGGAGGCGAGGGCCCACCGTCCGATTACCCATCCTCGGCATCCAGCCATCCCGGTCCGACGATGGTTCGGATCCATGTCGGACATGTCCGACACGTAAGACGGATGACGTAAGACGCCGCTGTAAGACGCGGTAAGACGCGTCCGACTAGAACACATTTATCTACATCCGAAGCATACATCTTCATCGAAGACGAGTCTCTTCGCAGATACTTGTCCCGATTCAAGCATCCGTCTGACAGAGAAATGAGCCGGAAACAGTGATTTCCGACGGAAAATCTCTGTCAGACGAGTGTCTTACTTTTGTCGGACAAGCTTTAAATATCACGTAAGACATAATCTTGATTGCAAGCGGGAAGGGATGGGAAAAACTCTCTCTTGCAACAGGAAAGGATGGAAATGACCGACGACGGAATCAAGATCACCCTCAGGATGGGAACCGAGGAGCTCCAGGCACTGGAGGACTTCATGGGTGAGCGCGATCTCGAGAACAAGTCGGTTTTCATCCGCGAGGCCATCAAGAGGTACATGGAGACATACGACTCCCCTGCCGGACAGATGCCCTCGGAGGGCGGGATCTTCGTCCGCCTCAGCGACATCCACCTGGATGCACTCAACCAGCTGGTTCAGCGCGGAATGTGCCTGAACGAGGAGGAGTTCATCAGGAGGTGCGTCCTGGATAAGATCGTCCCGAAGACGGTCGAAGAGGAGGCCATCGAGGACTCCTTCAGGACTGCACAGAGGAATGCCGCGCTCAAGTGAAGAAAAAAGGGATGGGAAATCGCATCCGTCAGCCGGATGGGAACGGCCACGGCCGAGGCTGATGGATGCTATTCAAACACCTTAACGAAAGACGAGATCGAAGCAACGGGTGATGCACATGACAGGGAACGACATTGAAATCGCGGTCGAGCCGCGCATAGCGGTCGTCGGCGTGGGCGGTGCGGGATGCAACGTCGTCAGCGCTTTCAGCGATTCGCTCTGCGCAGTGGACACCATCGCGATCAACACTGACAAGGACGCCCTCCACAAGACGGATGCGGACACCAAGATCTACATCTGCAAGGAGGTCCTGAAGGGCGAGGGAGCCCACGGGGACACCGTCCTCGGGAAGAAGTGCGCCGACATCCACAAGGAGGAGATCAGGCAGGCACTCTCCGGACATGATGTCGTGTTCGTCATCGCGGGTCTCGGAGGCGGAACCGGAACAGGTGCCGCATCCGTCGTCATCGACGCTGCCAGGTCTCAGGGAATACTCACATTCACCGTCGCGATCAGCCCCTTCTCCTTCGAGGGAAGGCGCAAGGAGATCGCCAGAGAGGGCTACAGGCACATCAGGGCCGTCTGCGAGCACACGATCCTCGTGGACAACGACCTGGTCCTCGCCAGGATGCCCGACCTCACCATGGACCGCGCCTTCGGCGAGGTCAACAAGAGCATCATGAGGCACGTCATGGACTGCGTCGCAGCTGTCGAGGAGACGTTCGTGGACGAGATCTCCAGGCAGAGGCCGGTCAAGACCACAAGGGAGACCTCCAAGAAGGAGAAGTACCCCATAGAGCTCCTCATCAGCGCTTGAAAAAGGTCTATCACGCTTTTCTCCCCCAGCGGGAGGGCGTTGCCCTCCCGCACATTTGTTTCCTCTTGCGGGCCTCCGGCCCGCCTCCTCTCTTCATTTCGATGTATTGGTGAGCACCTGCGTCGACAGGCATCTGGAATCCGGTTTTTTCCATAGAAAATCCCACTTTGGGATAGATGCCCTCCCGATGCGTGTCGGACATCTGTATGTCTGATGGCCGTCACCGGGACTCAGATGACCTCCGACTTCCAAGGAAGCCATGATGTACGAGAAGAACCAATTCGCCTCCCTGGAATCCGCAGTGCCCCCAACCAGGCTGTCGCACATCACAGATGAATGGTCGGATACGATGTGGCTTCCTGATACCGATCGAGGGAAAAAGATGAGCATATTCGACGGACGCAACCTGTCAATGATGATGGACCTCTACGAGATGACCATGTCCAACGGATACTTCCTGGAGGCCCACAGGGACGACATGGCGACGTTCGACGTCTTCTTCAGAAGGATACCGGACAGCGGGGGATACGCGATATTCGCCGGACTTGAGCAGATAGTAGACTTCATCGAGCATATGCGCTTCGACGAAGCGGACATCGAGTACCTCAGGTCCCTGAAAATGTTCGACGACAGATTCCTGGATTACCTCAGCAACTATCGTTTCACCGGGGACGTAGACGCCTTCGACGAGGGGACCATCATGTACCCCAATGAACCCGTCGTCACCGTCACCGCCCCCATGATAGACGCACAGCTCGTGGAGACTGCAATCCTGGCCCAGTTCAACCACCAGTCACTCATCGCAACCAAGGCCCGCAGGATCGTCAGGGCGGCACAGGGGAGGGCGGTGTCCGACTTCGGTGCCCGCAGGGCCCACAACATGGATGCCGCGGTCTACGGAGCCAGGGCGGCGTACATCGGCGGCGTCGTCGGTACTGCGACCGTCCTCTCGGGGCAGATGTTCGGCATCCCCGTCAGCGGGACGATGGCTCACAGCTGGGTGATGTACCACGACTCGGAGTTCGAGGCGTTCAGGAAATACGCCGAGATCTACCCCGACGACACCGTGCTCCTGATTGACACCTACGACGTCCTCAGGTCGGGCACCCCCAACGCCATCAGATGCGCCAGAGAGGTGCTGGAGCCGATGGGCAAGAGGCTGAAGGGCGTCCGTCTGGACTCAGGAGACCTGGCCTATCTGACCAAGGAGGTCCGCAGGATGCTTGACGATGCCGGCCTGCAGGACTGCAGGATCATAGCCTCCAACAGCCTCGACGAGTACTCCATCACATCAATCATCGATCAGGGTGCCCGCATCGACTCCTTCGGTGTCGGCGAGAGGCTGATCACCGCCAAGAGCGACCCCGTGCTGGGTGCCGTCTACAAGATCGCCGCCGTCAGGAAGGACGGAGTGAGCAGGCCGACCATCAAGGTCTCCGAGGCGGTCGAGAAGATCACGAACCCGGGCAGGAAGAAGGTGTACCGTGTGTACGACGGCACCGGACACGCCGTTTGCGACCTCATCACATTGGAGGATGAGGAGGTCGACCTCACGAAACCCTATAGGGCGGTCGATCCTGTAAAGCCCTGGAAGGAGATCTACCTCGTGGACTGCACGGCCAGGGAGCTCCTGCATCCCGTCATAAGGAATGGAAGACGCGTATCGCCGACGAGGGACCTGAAGGAAATCAGGGATTACGTGGACAGGCAACTCAGGGAAGAGATATGGCAGGAGGAGCAGAGGTTCGAGAACCCCCACGTCCATCACATGGACATGAGTCCCGCTTACTACGAGTTCAAGATGGACCTGCTCAGGAAGGCCGACGAGTCCTCGGACCGATGCCGACATCCGCGAGTGGGGATGAGAATCGAAAGCCCGGGGAGGGATACCTCCCCGGATGGTTTGTTATCAGTTCTTGACGGCGCTGTAGCCCATCTCGAAGGCCTTGACGTTGAGGTCCAGGAACTTCGGGGGCACCTGCGCCTTCAGAGCCTCGAGGAGGTCCTCCTTCATGAGGGGGAAGTCCTTCATGGCTGCGACTGCTCCGATCATGACGGCGTTGGCCGCCACCGCCTTGCCCGCCTCGATCGCCAGCTTGGTCGCGTCCAAGGTCACGAGATTGGGGTTGACGTCCCTGACGGCACCGATCAGCTCATCGATGTCAGGGTACTTCTCGAACCCTGCGGCGACCATCGACGGGAACACCGGGTCGAGGTTCATCAGGACCGCTGTGTCCCTGTTGCCCAGGGGCAGGTTCCTGACTGTCTCGGCGGGCTCGAAGCCCATGATCAGGTCGGCGCACCCGTCGGCCTCCAGGGGGCTGATGACATCGTCCCCGAAGCGGACTGTCGAGAGGACGCTTCCTCCCCTCTGAGCCATTCCGTGGACCTCGCTCATGGCCACCTTGTAGCCTCTGTTCATGGCCGCGTTCCCGAGGACCATTGATGCGAGGAGGACGCCCTGTCCTCCGACCCCTACGATCTGGATGGTGTACTTCATCTCTTCACCTCGATTGCGTTCTTGGGACAGACGTTCGCGCACATGCCGCAGCCGATGCACTGGGTCGGGTCCACCTCGACGGCGTCCCCCCTCTTGATCAGGGACGGGCATGCGATCATCTTCAGGCAGGTGTAGCACCTGATGCACTTGGACTGATCCACCTCGCACCTCTTGACCTCCAGCATCTTGCGCTTCTTGAGCTCGAGGGGACAGGGGCACTTGGATATGATGACGGCGACGCCGTCGTGCTCCAAGGCCCCCTTCATGGCCTTGGTGGCGGCCTTGACGTCGTACGGGTCCACCTCCTCGACGTACTTCACGCCGATCCCGCGCACTAGCTTCTCGATATCTATGGGCTCGGTCTGGATGCCTCCGAACTCCCTTCCCGTGCCGGGGTTGGGCTGGTGGCCCGTCATCGCGGTCGTGCGGTTGTCGAGGATGACCATTATGATCTTGTGGTCGTTGAACAGCGCGTTCACCAGAGCCGGGACCCCTGCGTGGAAGAACGTGGAGTCGCCGATGAACGCGATCGGCGTCTGATCCGTCGCCGCGGCGAACCCTCCGGCGGCACCGGCACCGCCTCCCATGCAGATGATGAAGTCAGCCGTCTGGAAAGGCGGGGCGACACCGAGCGTGTAGCATCCGATGTCCGAGCAGTAGATCACGTCCCTGGAGCCGACCGCCTTCTTGGTGGCGGCGTACATGCCCCTGTGGGGACATCCGGCGCACAGCGTCGGTGGCCTGCTGGGCAGCTTTACCTGCGTCGCCGGCATTGATTCCCTGAACCTCTGCACGTCGACGAGCTCGTCGACGCCTTCGAGGGTCTTGGGGTTGAACTCCCAGGCGTACGGCAGGTGTCCGGACCTCTTCCCGTACACGGGGACGTCGAGCGAGTTCTGGGCGCAGATCCTGAGGACCTGGTCCTCGAGGAAGGGCTCCAGCTCCTCCACGACGACGACGTACCTCTTGCCCTTCACGAACTCGGCGATCTTCCTCTCCGGCAGGGGGTTGGTGAAGCCGAGCTTGAGTATGGAGACCCCCTTGACGAACTCCTTCACATATGTGTAGGAGACGCCGGAGGTGATGACTCCGATGTCGCCCTCCCCTTCCACGAAGTTCAGCGGAGATGACTCGGAGAGCTCAGCAGCCCTCTTCATCAGCTCCAGGAGCCTCTTCCTGTTCACCCTGGCGTGAGCGGGGATGTTGACGAACCTGACGACATCCTTGTCGAAATGCCCCTTTCCCTTGGGGGCGCCCAGCTCACCGAGGTCCACCACGCCGCGGGCGTGGTTCACCCTGGTAGTGGTCCTGAACAGGACGGGAAGAGTCGTCTCGGACGAGATGGCGTAAGCCGCCTTGACCATGTCCTTCGCCTCGGCAGGTGTGGAGGGCTCCACCATCGGCAGGAGGCCTAGCTGCGAGTAGTAGCGGTTGTCCTGCTCGTTCTGGGAGCTGTGGGCCGACGGATCGTCGGCGGTCAGGATGAGCATGCCGCCCGTCACCCCGGAATAGGCCAGGGTCATCATGGGGTCAGCGGCCACGTTGAGACCGACGTGCTTCATGAACACGAACGACCTGAGGCCGGAGGACGCCGCGGCTGCGGACACCTCCATGGCGACCTTCTCGTTCGTGGAGAATTCGAAATACATGCCCGCGTCGGACGCGAGCTTCTCGAGGAGGTTCCCGATCTCGGAGGAAGGAGTCCCGGGGTAGGTGGATGCGAAGTCCACGCCGGCCTCGAACAGACCTCTGACGATGGCCTCGTTGCCCAGGAGGAGCTGCTTCCCCTCTCTAGCTAGTAAATCCGACATTGCCAAACCTCAAACAGGCACGGTATCGGGGAACGCTCTATTATAATGTGGGGCTCTGGACAGCCAGCCGTCCGATACCATCATATCATGGTAAGCGTTCGGGACGTTGCTGCTGGGATTGTCAAGCTAGGTCAAAGACGCAGGACTTAGGATCCTGTCCTTAGTGGTTCGAGGGTTCGAATCCCTCTCCCAGCACCAACCAACCTCTCCCAACTCCTGTGTGGGACATATCAAGAAATACTTCTCGGACGGTCAGTGTCTCATGAAGTCCGCGCTGCTGCTCCTGCCGATACTGTCCGGCGTCATGTGGGGAGCCGCGGGCGTCTTCGTGCGCACACTCTCCGACTACGGCATGGACAGCGCGACGATCGTGTTCTCCCGCGTGTCTCTGGCGACGCTGATGATGCTGGCGCTGATACTCCTCGCCGACCGCAGATGGCTGAGGTTCGAGAGGCGCGACATCTGGCTCTTCATCGCCTGCGCCGTCGCGATGCTGGCGCTAAACGCGTTCTACACCGTCTCCGTTGACGCGGTGACGCTGTCGCTGGCGGCAGTTCTCCTCAGCCTGTCCCCGGTGTTCATGCTGGTCATGACCGCGGTGCTCTTCAAGGAACGTGTGACCGTAAGGAAGGTGGCATGCATGGCCGCGTCCATCGTCGGATGCGTGCTTGTCAGCGGCCTCCTGGAGGGAGGGTCGTCGCTGTCCGCATCGGGCATAGCGTCCGGACTCGCCGCGGCGTTCTTCTACGCGGTGTACGGGATCCTCTCTAAGAAATCCGCTTCGAAGGGATACACCACGTACACGACGCTGTTCTACTGCCTTCTGATCTCCACCGTGGTCCTGATACCGTTCTCGGACCTCGGCGCTTTCGTCGGGTTCGCCGCGGAGGGCGTCTGGGACACCGGGTACCTGGTCCTCCACGCCGCCGTGGCATCCTTCCTGCCGTACATCCTCTACACCACGGCCATGGCACGCATGGAAGGCGGCACCGCATCCATCCTCGCCGCTGCCGGGGAACCCACCGCCGCGGCGGTCTTCGGGGCCATGATCTACACCGAGATCCCGTCCCCGCTCATGCTGCTTGGAATGGTTCTGGCCATCGGTTCGATGGCGTTGATGTGCATGCCCTCGAAGACGGGGAGCGCCCCGTCCTGAGGGGTCCGTATGGAGGTCGGGAGGGATGGCCCCCTCCCGTGAAAAAGAGGTGAAATGTCGGGGCGAGGGCCCCGGGTTTGGGTTCAGTAGGAGACGCCCTCCCAGAGCATGGCGTTGGCGACCTTCTCGAATCCGGCGATGTTGGCTCCGGCGACCAGGTTGCCATCCATGCCGTACCTCTTGGCCGCCTCGGCGGACTCCTTGTAGATGGTGGCCATGATGCCCTTCAGCTTGGAGTCGACCTCCTCGAAGGACCAGGAGAGCCTGGCGCTGTTCTGGCACATCTCCAGTGCGGAAGTGGCGACGCCTCCTGCGTTGGCGGCCTTGGCGGGTCCGAACAGGATGCCGGCCTTCTGGAAGGCGGCGATGGCCCCGGGCGTGCTGGGCATGTTGGCTCCCTCGGCGACGGCCCTGACTCCGTTGGCGATGAGGATGTTGGCGTCCTCCTCGTTCAGCTCGTTCTGGGTGGCGCAGGGCAGGGCGATGTCGCAGGGGATGGTCCAGATGCCCTTGCCCTCGGTGTACTTGGCGCTGGGCTTGCGGACGGCGTACTCCCTTATCCTCTGCCTCTTGACCTCCTTGATGTCCTTGACGAGGTCGAGGTCGATTCCGTCGGCGTCGTAGATGTATCCGTTGGAGTCAGAGAGCGCGACGACCTTTCCGCCGAGCTCGGTGGCCTTCTGGGTAGCGTAGATCGCCACGTTCCCGGATCCGGAGATGACGACGGTCTTGCCCTTGAAGGACTCGCCGACGGCCTTGAGCATCTCGTCGGTGAAGTAGCAGAGGCCGTATCCGGTGGCCTCGGTCCTGGCGAGGGATCCCCCGGCTCCGATGGCCTTTCCTGTGAGGACTCCTGTGAAGTCGTTCCTCATCCTCTTGTACTGGCCGTACATGAACCCGATCTCCCTTCCGCCGACCCCGATGTCTCCTGCGGGGACGTCGGTGTCGGGTCCGATGTGCCTCTGGAGCTCGGTCATGAAGGACTGGCAGAAGCGCATGACCTCGGCGTCGGACTTGCCCTTGGGGTCGAAGTCGGATCCTCCCTTTCCTCCTCCGATGGGGAGGGTGGTGAGGCTGTTCTTGAAGATCTGCTCGAATCCGAGGAACTTCAGGATGGACAGGTTGACGGAGGGGTGGAACCTGAGCCCGCCCTTGTAGGGTCCGATGGCGGAGTTGAACTGGACGCGGTATCCGCGGTTGACCTGCACCTTTCCGTTGTCGTCGACCCACGGGACGCGGAACATGATGACCCTCTCGGGCTCAACGAGCCTCTCGATGATCCCGGCCTTCTCGAGCTCGGGCCTCGCCTGGACGACGGGCTGGAGGGACTCGAGGACCTCCTCCACTGCCTGGAGGAACTCGGGCTGGTCGGCGTTGCGCTGTTTGAGACCGTCGAAGACGGACTTCAGATACTCGTTTGTGATTGCCATGCGATATCACCTTATGAGGGGTTTCCCCTTCATTTGAGTTGTGCGAAGATGCACACCCGATATTAAATATAATCGCTATCACAACCGTATATTACTGTTCAAATGTTTCAGCATTTCCTGTATCAACTTCCGAAATATCTACACAAGACTGATTTTGAAAGACATGGCAACCAGCTTCCGGAGACTTGGTCAATGGACATTTGTCTAACGGACGGCCTTCGGAGAGCGGATTTGTCCTGAGCATCCTCTCCGATAAGGAACCCGGCTCTCCATATTCCGACATATTCTACGTCGGAGAGAGCCAAATCCATGGGTAGCATCATCCTCGCCGTAGGGGGTTTCCGCGATGCAGGTTCTGTCGACGGTTCTATTCGTGTTCGGGATCGTGATGGTGGCCTTCGGCGTCTCCGGGGGGAGGACTGCGGAGAGGTGCCGCCGCTGCACCGCGGTATGCGATGCGGAGGTCGTGTCCGTCCGCCGGGTGACCAGCGAATACGACAGCGACTCGTTCTTCCCGACGTTCAGGCACACGGTGAGTGGCGTGACCTACACGTCCGAGGCCTGGTTCTCGACCAGCGTCGAGGGTAGGTACCTCCCCGGAGACGTCTACCGCCTGTGCTACGACCCGTCCGACCCCGGGTTCCTGTGCATGAGGAAGCATGTTCCCGAGTCCGGCGGCCCCAGCCTGACGCTGGTGGCGGGCGTGGCACTGACGGCCGTATCCCTGGCCCTGATGGCGGTGAGCCTGCAGTGACCGCCGACATCGTGTTCGACGGCTGGTTCCGCCGCCACGGGTTCTCTGACGAACAGCTCGCCGAGGTCGCCAGGCTGGACGCGTTCACCCGCGGCGTCTCCTCGGCGAAGATCAGGTCCCTGGTCGCCGAGGGGATGGATTTGGGGCAGGCCCTCGCCGAGGCGAGAAGGGCCCTGAGGGAGGAGGGCGAGATACCGCTCAATCGCGAGGTCCGACCCTCGATACCCCAATATATCCTACGTTGGCACCTTTTATAACCTGACATCCTATTCCATCTTACAGATGGCCGACACGGATTACATCCCGCTCTTCTTCATGGCGCTGGGCATCTCCATCCTGGTCTTTGGGTTCGTATCAAGGAGGAACGGGATCAGATACAGCCGCTGCACAGTCCCGTGCGACGCGGAGGTCGTGGCCGTGAGATGTGACCGCGGATCAGACACGGACCTGTACCTGCCGACGTTCAGGCACACGGTGGACGGGGTCCCGTTCACGTCCGAGACCGGGTTCGGGTCATCCGATGAGGATCACTACCTGGTCGGCGACGTCTACCGCATGTACTACGACCCTGACAACCCCCTCGTGATCTGCCGCAGGGGCATGAACAGGACCAGGCGGTGGCCGTGCCTCCTCATTGCTGCTGGCGCCCTGATCTTCGCAGCGGGTATGGCCTATCTGGCGGTGACGATATGAGCGACGGGTACCCTTTGATGGAAGCATGGATGCGCGACAGGATGTTCACCCAGGGGCAGATGGACGAGGCGCTGCGCATCGGGGAGTTCACCGGGTTCGAGTCGTTCGTCCTCCTCAAGAAGCTTGTGGACGACGGGATGCCGCCGTCACAGGCCATGGACGAGGTCAGGAGACGGATGAGGGAGGACGGGCTGATCCCCCTGAACAGGGAGATCTGAGGCGGATGCCTATGGCCTGCCTGATGGGGCTGGTCCTGGGACCGGGGTTCCTCGAGGCGGGTGTCCTGATGCTCTTAATCGGGCCCCGCAACCTGCGCTGCACTGCGACGCAGAGCCAGATTCCATCAGAACCGACCGCGTGAGCGACGGTCCGTGACATACTGCCCCATCTGCTACGACCCGAAGGGCCCGTCACGGATGTTCGAGATGGGATGTCGACTCGCTCGTGTATCCGGACCCAACGTAACCTCTCACTGGCCACGGTGGACCGCAGGGGCTTGGTGCATCGCCACGGGGGCGCCGCCTTGAACAACGCATCGTTAGCGGAAGATGTATGGAAGCCTGATGCGACCCTGACCGAAAAGCCATGGTTGAAATAACATGCTGAACATCTTCATGGAAAATCTGGAGGCATGTCCTGTGATTCTCTATCATGGAAGCAACATGGTTGCTGATAGACCTGAAATCCGCAAACCCTCCCGTCCTTTGGACTTCGGCGAGGGATTCTACACGACCTTCTCCAAGGGAACAGGCCTGCAGATGGTCCTCCAAGGTATTCGAAAGAAGGAACGATGGTTCTCCCATCCTCAACATATATGAGTACGACCGGTTCGAAGCAGCCGAGAAACTGAAGATCAGGACTTTCGAGAAACCTGACGCCGAATGGCTGAGGTTCGTCATATCCAACAGAACATCTGATTTCTTCCACGATTTCGATATCGTGGAAGGGCCAGTGGCCAACGATACGATGTATTCGGTCCTCATCGGATTCGAGAACGGCATATTCTCCCTGGACGAGGCGATCTCTCGTCTCAAACCCGAATCTCTGACCGATCAGGTATTGTTCCACACCCCCGCATCGTTGGGGTACCTCAAATTCACAGGATTCGAAGAGGTGTCCCCATGAACGGTTCCGAATTCTCGTTCTTCCTGCCACCATTGACCGCTCACGTGGCGAGGATCATAGCGGAGAGGCACGGCTGGGACGAGAAACCGCATTCGAGAGGCTCGTCGAATCCGACCTCTACGCCCTTCTGGAAGAACCCAAGACGGAGGTCTGGCATTACAGTCCCCTCATGCTGGCCATGATGTTCGATTCGGAGTGCGAGGGCCATCTCGAGTTCCCGGAGGTCCGACGATGGACGACAGCGTCCTGGTGTTCAAGGCATACTGCCTCGAGTACTTCAGGAAGAGGTATGGAATCAGCGGAAGGGAGGCGCTCTCCATTTTCAGAAGATTCGGAGTGATAGGCTACATCGACAGGCACTACGACGTCCTGCATCAGATGAGCATGGACAGGATAATCGACGATCTGGACGGGTTCATAGCTGCCAGAACGTGAAATCGCCCCGGATACCGCATGACTTTGATTTCGGAGGAAGGATGGGACGGGGTTGCCCCCGCCCGTTGACGTTCAATAGGGATCAGACCAGTCCGTGGAACTCCTTCATGCTCCTGACCCCCAGCTTCTGGCTCCTGGCGACCTGGATGGATCCCACGGCGATCTCGGCGCCCTGGACGGTGGTCATGAAGGGGATCTCCAGCTCGACGGCGAGCCTGCGCATGGTATAACCGTCGCGCACGGCACCGGACTTCTGCGAGGGGGTGTTGATGATCAGGTTGATCTTGCCGTCCCTCATGAGGCCGATGGCGTTGGGGTTCTGGCGCTCGTCGAGCCTGAAGACGGACGTCGTCTCGACGCCGTGCTCCCTCAGGTAAGTGGATGTGCCCTTGGTGGCGTAGATGGTGAATCCCATCTCCTTCAGCTTCCTCGCGGGCTCCACGATCCTGGGCTTGTCCTGGTCGTTGACGGTGATGTACACCCCTCCCTCCGTCGGCAGCTTGTTCCCGGCGGCGATGAGCGCCTTGTAGCATGCGGTGTGGAAGTCCTCGTCGATGCCCATGACCTCCCCGGTGGACTTCATCTCGGGTGTGAGGATGGAGTCTACGCCAGGCAGCTTGAGGAACGGGAACACCGAGGCCTTGACCGCATAGTGGTCGATTGCCCTGTATCCCTTGAGTCCGAAGTCCTTCAGGGTCTTGCCCAGCATGATCTTGGTTCCGATCTTGGCGAGCGGGACGCCGGTCGCCTTGGAGATGAACGGGACCGTCCTGGACGCCCTGGGGTTGGCCTCGATCATGTAGACCTGACCGTCCTTAACCGCGAGCTGCAGGTTCATGAGCCCGTGGATCTGGAGGGCGAGGGCGACCTTCTCGGTGATTCCGACGATCTCGTCTATGGTCTCCTGCTTGAGTGTGAACGGGGGCAGCACCATGGTGGCGTCACCGGAGTGACATCCGGCGTACTCGACGTGCTCCATGATGCCTCCGACGTACACGTCGGTGCCGTCGCAGACGCAGTCCACGTCGATCTCGATGGCCTCCGTGAGGTACTTGTCGATGAGGATGGGGTGGTTCCTGGAGACCTTGACCGCCGTGTCGACGTAGGTCTTCAGTTCATCGGTGGAGTAGACGATCTCCATGGCCCTTCCTCCCAGGACGTAAGACGGCCTGACCAGGACGGGGTACCCGATGTCCTCGGCGATGGCCTTGGCCTCCTCGAAGGAGTATCCCGTGCCGGAGCGGGGCTGCTTGATCCCGAGCTCGTCCATGAGCTTGGAGAACCTGCGCCTATCCTCGGCCACATCCATCTCGTCGGGGCTGGTTCCGAGGACCTTCGTCTTGGTGCCCTTGGTGGCGGCCTCGATGTCCATGGCGAGGTTGACCGAAGTCTGTCCGCCGTACTGGCAGATGACACCGTCCGCCTGCTCCGCGTCGATGACGTTCAGAACGTCCTCCAGAGTCAGGGGCTCGAAGTAGAGCCTGTCGGATATGTCGTAGTCGGTGGACACGGTCTCGGGGTTGTTGTTGATGATGATGGCGTCGACGCCCTCCTCCTGCAGGGCCATCACGCCGTGGACACAGCAGTAGTCGAACTCGATACCCTGCCCGATCCTGATGGGTCCGCCGCCCACGATGACGACCTTCTTTCTGCCGTCCTCGCCACGGTACTCCGTGGACCTGCCGTACGTGGAGTAGAAGTACGGAGTTCCGGCCTCGAACTCGGCGGCGCAGGTGTCGACCATCTTGTACACCGGGACAATCCCGTCCTTCTTCCTCTCGGCGCGGATCTCCAGGGGCTTGGAGCCTGTGAGGTCGGCGATGGTCTCGTCGGAGAATCCCATCTCCTTGGCCTCCCTGAGGAGCTCCGGGGTGAGACCCTCCCTGATCCTGTTCTCCATCGCGATGATGTTGCTGAGCTTCTTGACGAAGAAGATGTCCCATTTGGCGAGGTCGGCGACCTCCTCCTCGGACCATCCCCTCCTGAGCGCCTCCGCCATGACGAAGATGCGCTTGTCCGTGGCCTCCACGAGCTCGTCCCTGATCTGCTCGTCGGTGACGTCGACCCTGTCCAGGCCCTTGACGCCGATCTCCAGGGACCTCAGTCCCTTCAGCAGGGCCTCCTCGAAGGTCCTTCCTATGGACATGACCTCCCCTGTGGACTTCATCTGGGTCCCGAGGTGGCGGTCGACGGTCCTGAACTTGTCGAAGGGCCAGCGGGGGATCTTGATGACCACGTAGTCGACCGAGGGCTCGAAGGCGGCGCAGGTGGTACCCGTGATCCTGTTGGGGATCTCGTCGAGGGTGTACCCGACCGCGATCTTGGTGGAGACCCTTGCGATGGGGTATCCGGTGGCCTTGGAGGCCAGGGCGGACGACCTGGACACACGGGGGTTGACCTCGATCAGGCGGTAGTCCCCGTTGGCGGGGTTGAAAGCGAACTGGACATTGCATCCGCCCTCGATGTTGAGGGCGCGGATGACCTTCAGGGCGGCTGTCCTGAGACGCTGGTGGTCCGTGTCGGAGAGGGTGAGGCAGGGGGCGCACACGATGGACTCCCCGGTGTGGATTCCCATGGCGTCGAGGTTCTCCATGTTACAGATGATGATGCAGTTGTCGTTGGAGTCCCTCATGACCTCGTACTCGTACTCCTTCCATCCGAGGACGGACTCCTCGATGAGGACCTGGTGGATCCTTGAGTACGCGAGTCCGCGGGCGCAGATCTCCTCCAGCTCCTCCTCGTCGTGGGCGATGCCTCCGCCGGTGCCTCCGAGCGTGTAGGCCGGACGGATGAGGACCGGGTACCTGCCGATGACCTTGACGGCCTCCTTGGCCTCCTCGATGCTGTTGACGCTGCGGGAGACGGGGACGGGCTCCCCGATCCTCTCCATGGTCTCCTTGAAGAGCTCCCTGTCCTCCGACATGGCGATGGCGTCGGGCTGCGTCCCGACCAGGGAGCACCCGAGCCTCTCGAGCTCTCCGGAGTCGGCCAGCTCGGAGCAGATGTTGAGGGCGGTCTGGCCGCCCATTCCGGAGAGGACGCCGTCGACGCCCTCCTTCTCGATGATCTTCGCGACGTTCGACGCCATCAGGGGCTCGATGTAGACGCTGTCTGCGGTGTCGGGATCGGTCTGGATGGTTGCGGGGTTGGAGTTGACCAGGACGGTCTTGTAGCCCTCCTCCCTCAGAGAACGGCACGCCTGGGTTCCGGAGAAGTCGAACTCGGCGGCCTGGCCGATGACGATGGGTCCGGACCCTATCACCATGAGCTTCTTGTAGTCCTTCCTCATAGTTTCCCCTCCTTGATCATCCTGCCGAACCAATCGAACAGGTACGACGTGTCGCAGGGGCCGGGAGAGGCCTCCGGATGATACTGGGATGTGAATATTGGCAGGTCCCTGTGGACGACGCCCTCCACGGAGCCGTCGTTGACGTTGACCTGGTTGACGATCAGCCCGGTGCCGTCCAGGCTGTGCTCGTCCACGGCGAACCCGTGGTTCTGGGATGTGATGTACACGCGGTTGCCGTTCTTGACGGGCTGGTTGCATCCCCTGTGCCCGAACTTGAGCTTGTAGGTGGACCCTCCCATGGCGATGCCTATCAGCTGGCTCCCGAAGCAGATCCCGAACATGGGGAGCTGCGTGGAAAGGTCGGAGACGGTCCTGACGGTGGTCTTGGCGATTTCGGGGTGGGCGGGGTCCCCGGGCCCGTTGGAGATGAGGACGCCCTTGACGCCGGAATCAACGATGACGTCCGACGGGGTGTCGTACGGGAAGGTGACGACGTTGAACCTGGCGTTCAGGTCCCTGAGGATGCCGGACTTGGTGCCGCAGTCGATGAGTCCGACCGTGAGCTCCTTGCCGTTGTCCGTGCGGGAGATCTCCTTGCAGGACACCTCCCCCACGAGGTTGCTCTCGGACGGCGCGGGCATGTCCCTGAGTCTCTTCACAAGGTCCTCGATGCCCTCCGCGTCAGAGGTGATGGCGCCCTTGACGGTTCCGCCCGTGCGTATCTTGATGACCAGGTCGCGTGTGTCGATTCCCGAGATTCCGGGGATGCCGAACGTCTTGAGGAAGTCGTCTATGGTCCTCCCCCCGTACATCGGCGAGGGCTCCCTGCAGTACTCCCTGACCACGAGGCCCCTGACATGAATCGACCTGGACTGGTAGTACTCGTCCGCGACCCCGTAGTTCCCAATGAGCGGATAGGTCATGACCAGTATCTGTCCCTTGAACGACGGGTCGGTCAGGCTCTCCTGGTATCCGCACATTCCGGTAGTGAAAACAACTTCTCCGCTCGTCTCGCACTCGGCGCCGAACAGCTCCCCTTCGAAAACGGTCCCGTCCTCCAGGACCAAGTATCCTTTTGCCATCGGGGAATCATCAGATTTTCAGACCCTATATAATGACTCCGCAGACCCTCTGACAGGCCCGAATCGCGTATGTCCGATAATGGACAAATCCCCTGGTTTTGCAACGGTCTGCCGTCCGAACCATTCTATATTCCGCGACGGTTCGGAGTCGCATGCGCATAACCGGAAGGGACCCCTCCGGCGAGGGGATCAGGGTCCAGATAGAGACCGACGAGGACATCTGGCACCTCTACAACGTCATCGAGGTCGGGGACCTCGTGACGGCCTCGACCACCCGTCGCGAGGAGAAGGCGGCCGACAAGATCAGGGCGGAGAGGGCGGAGAAGAAGAGGATGACCCTGGGCGTGCGCATAGAGAAGATAGAGTTCTCCGAGGACGACCTCCGCCTGAAGCTCCTGGGGACCATCGAGACCGGCCCCCAGGACATAGGTCAGCACCACACGCTTATACTGGAGAACGGCGACAGCCTCCTCATAACGAAGAGGCACTGGCGCGAGACCCAGCTGGAGAGACTGGACCGCGCCGTCAGGGACTCGAAGAAGCCGCGCATCGTGTTCGTGTCGCTGGACCAGGACGACGCCACCGTGGCCGTGCTGAGGCAGTTCGGCCTCAAGGAGGTCACCACCGTCCGCTCGGGGAGATCCGGGAAGCAGTACGCCGAGAAGCCCCAGGCCGACGGCTACCACGCGGAGGTCATCTCGAAGGTGGTCCCTCTCATGGAGCCGAACATGCCAGTGGTCCTCCTGGGTCCCGGGTTCGAGAAGGAGTCCCTCGCGGACGACATGAAGAAGGCGGAGCCCGAGCTGTTCAAGAAGGTCCACGTGTACCACACGGGCCAGTGCGGGATGGTCGGCATCAACGAGCTCATCAAGACCGGGATGGGCGCGGAGGTCCTCCGCGAATCGTCGGTCGGAGCGGAGATGGAGGCCGTCGAGCAGCTCATGACAGAGATAGCCAGGAACGGGCTGGGGACGTACGGGACGCAGCAGGTCAGGGACGCCGCCATGTCCGGTGCCGTGGAGAAGCTCCTCGTCCTGGACACCAAGATCAGGGAGCAGGACCTCGACGACGTCGTGCACGCTGTAGAGTCGCAGAAGGGTTCTGTCATCGTGGTCTCGAGCCAGCATGACGGAGGCAGGGAGCTCGCGTCCCTCGGGGGCATGGGCGCCATACTCAGGTACAGGACGGAATGAGCCGTTCCCGTCCCTCTCTTTTAATATTAAATAGGTGCGAACCATAGGGGATAGCGCACAGCAGCTCCGTACGGCCACCGTCCGACGGGGCGGTAAGGGATGAACATGAAGAGCAAGAGCGAGGTAGTGAGCTGTCTCAGCAAGCCCCTCTGCATCTGCGACTCCACCCTCGGGTTCGGGGAGCAGGCAGCGGGAGCAGTTTTCTCGAACATCGAAAAATACAGGATCGCCCAGCTTCTGGACGACGCGGGAGTGCCCCAGATAGAGGCCGGAAACCCCATCCTCGGCACAGAGGAGAAGAAAGCCGTCAGGCACATCGCGCGCATGGGCCTGGATGCTTCAGTCATGGCATGGAACAGGGCCGAGATCGACGAGATCAACGCCAGCATCGACTGCGACGTGGACTCGGTCACAATCGCCCTCCCCGCCTCGGAGATCCAGATGGAGAACATGCTGAAGAAGGACCACCAGTGGGTCCTGGACAAGATCTACGAGTCGACAGCGTACGCCGCCGAGCACGGGCTCTACATCTCCGTCATCGCAGAGGACGCCTCCCGTGCTGACCTCGGGTTCCTTATCGACTTCGCCAAGGTCGCCAAGGAGGCCGGTGCGGACCGCTTCGGATACGAGGACTCCCTCGGACTGGACGACCCGTTCACCTGCAACGAGAGGATCAAGATGATCAAGCAGATCTCGAACTTCGACATCGAGATCGTCACCCACAACGACTTCGGCATGGCAACCGCCAACGCCCTCGCCGCGATCAAGTCCGGGGCGAGGTTCGTCAGGACCACGACGATGGGACTCGGCCCCAGGGCCGGATGCGCTCCGCTCGAGGAGGTCGTCATGACCTCGAAGCACATGCTCTCCGCCGACACCGGAATCGACTCCACGAAGCTCCGCACCGTCGCAGAAGCGGTCTCCACCGCATCCGGGTTCCAGATATGGCCCACCAAGCCCGTCATCGGGGCCAAGTGCTTCGCCCAGGAGTCCGGCATCCTCAACAAGCCCGAGTGCACGGAGCCCTACGACCCCGCCGAGGTTGGAATGGAGAGGACCCTCGTCATCGGCAAGCACTCCGTCAGGAACACCATCGTCGCGGCCATGTCCGAGATGAGCATCGAGCTCAGCAGGGACGACGCCGAGCAGCTCCTCGGAATGGTCAGGAAGGCATCCACCATGATGCACCGCAGCCTCAACCAGAGGGAGCTCTTCCAGCTCTACGAGGACATGATGTCCGGCAACAACACGTTCGACGACGACGTCCCCGCCCCCGCGGCTCAGACCCAATGAGCCCGTCAAACGATCCACAGCCGCCCCTTCCCTCACCGGGAGGGGGCGGCACAATCTTAGCTTTTAACATTAGTGAGCATAATTCACTGCATAGTTGGCTTTTATACCTACATCGAATCTTATCACATGCAGCGCCCGAAGATAAGCAGCGTAATAGAGGACAGGCACAACAACATGATCATCATGCTGCTGTACCTCTGCGGGAGGAAGTCCAAGACGGAGATCTACAAGCAGGTCTCCAGCAACCCCCGTATGTCGTACAAGCTCCAGCTCCTGGAGGACGCGGGGATAATAACCGTGACAAGGGAGAGGAGCCAGAGGGAGAGGTTCATGGTGGACCTCACCCCTCTGGGGAAGACCTATGGCCGCGGGCTGTGCGCCCTGGAGGACAGCATCGGCGGCGATGTGGAGGCCCTCCGTCGCGGGGGGTTCGGACCCCCGAGGTACGACGAGGAGTTCTTCGACGACTGAGATCAGTCGTACTTCCTGTTGTCGGTGACGTGGTTCGCCTTGCCCTCGAACCTCTGGAGGGTGCCAGGCAGGACGAGCCTGACGTCGGACTTGATGTTGAGGACCTCCTTCATCCTGGAGCTGAGCCTCTGGGTCATCCTGTTGAGCTCGACCATGTCCTCGGTCAGGCTGGACTCGTTGAGCTCGACCTCCACAACCATGTTGTCCATGTAGTTCTCGTTGGTGAGGGTGATGTGGTAGAACGGGGACAGGAACGGCATCTCACCGATGACGCTCTCGATCTGCGAGGGGAACACGTTGACCCCTCTGACGACGAGCATGTCGTCCGTCCTTCCGGAGATCCTCATGAGCCTGGGGTGGGTCCTTCCGCACTCGCACTTCTCCCATGTGAGGGCGGAGACGTCGCCGATCTTGTACCTTATGAGCGGGAACGCCTCCTTCTGGAGCATGGTGACCACGATCTCGCCCCTCTCGCCCTCTGCACAGGGGTCGCCGTTCTTGTCGAGGATCTCCATGTAGCACAGGTCGGCCCAGATGTGGAGTCCGCACTGCTTCTCGCACTCGAGGAACATGGGGCCGTAGAACTCGCTCGCCCCGTAGCAGTTGTGGACGCGGACGCCTGTCCTCTCCTGGAGCTTCTGCCTCATGGTCTCCGACCAGGGCTCCCCTCCGGCGATGGCCAGCCTGACCTTGGTGTCGTTCCTTATGTCGATGCCCATCTGGTCGCAGACGTCTGCGATGTGGAACATGTACGACGGGGTCCCAGCCCAGGCGGTGACGGGCAGGTCCTGCATCAGCTGGATCTGCCTGGCGGTGTTCCCTGTGCCGATGGGGAGGACCGTGGCGCCGATCCTCTCCGCACCGTAGTGGACGCCGAGGCCGCCAGTGAAGAGGCCGTATCCGTGGAAGTTCTGGAGCATGTCCTTGCGCGTCATGCCGAACGACGTCATTCCGCGTGCGAGGGACTCCGTCCAGTTGTCGATGTCCTTCTGGGTGTATCCAACGACCGTCGGCCTTCCGGTGGTGCCGGACGAGACGTGCACCCTGACGATGTCGTCGTAGGGCCTGACGAACAGCTTGTCAGGGTAGTTGTCCCTGAGGTCCGTCTTCCTCATGAATGGGACCTGACGGAACTTCTCGAAGCTGTCGATGTCCTCCGGGAGCAGGTTCACGGACCTCATCTTCTCATGGAAGAAGGGCGACGCGTCGTACATCTCGCGCACCTTGGCCCTGAGCAGGCTGAGCTGCATCTTCTCCAGTTCCTCACGGGGCATCGTCTCGATCTCTTTGTTCCAGAACGCCATCTTGAACACCACATTGATTCGTGCTATCAAGTAGCACGGCTGAGAACGGGTTTAGGTAGCTTACTATTTATAGGTTCCATCTGGACGGGTGCATCGGCTGCTGGCTGGGATTGCCTTATGTACCCAGCAGTCGGATTACCACATATGCGCAAGGACATCCTGATACCGGCTCTGACCCTCGTCGTCGCACTGGCGTGCGGTGCCGTGTACGCCGTGTCTCAGACGGAGCATGTGGACACGGTCACCATGGACCATGTTGACCTGCATCCGGAGAACGGCCTCGAAGCATGCGGGGGAGCGATCAGGTCCGAGGAGGGGAACTACCTGAGTCCGTACCTCCATCTGGCTTACGAGGACGGCAGATGGGCGGTCGACTACATCACTGCGGCGAGGCACGCGGACGGCTACGTCGTCGATTCGGTCACCATCACCACCAAGGTCCCCGAGGGGATGTTCCTATTAGACATAGAACCGGACGAGACCTCGGACAATGTGTTCGTCATCGACGGGTTCAGTGTATCCCACAGCAAGGATCTTTACAGCTACACCACGGTGATCACTTACGAGGGCGACTACCGCGAACGCGCCCCGAACCCCTCTGGCCCTACGGTCTACATCGGAGGGGAGTCTGAAGAGCCGATCGTGTGTGAGTTCAGCGCGAAGTTCGTGGATCAGAACATGTTCGGCAAGGATGTCGAGATAGTATACGGATCGTACTAATTGGCACATACTGCAGGGAAAAATAAGCTACAGATCATAAGATCTACCCGTGAGTTCAAATGGGAAGAAACAGGAAGCGGATTCGTTCGGATAGAATCCCAGATGCCAATAGACTTTAAATCATCAACACACGGTCTATTATTCATGAATTCCAAATCTTTAACAATTATCGCCATAGTCGCGATTGTCGTAGCTGGGGTCACATACGGCACGTACATTCTCGATTCAGATGATGACTTGGAACTCAGGGACTATCTGGTCGAAGGAGATTGGATAGAGTACTATTACGCAAACAGCGACTTTACACAAAGATGCACTGTAGTCGATGTCAAATCCATAGACATGTATGCCGTAAACTTTTCTGATCAATACACGATCGAAGTGGCGTATGCATACCTCCTTACCGTGGTTGACGTCAACGATGAAAGTATCGAATACATCGGTACGGAGAAGGTCGACACGTTCTTAGGGAATATCGATTGTGAGATCTATTTGAAGAATGAAATGAATGGGCTATACAAGTACTATGTGGAACCAGAAACGAAGCTATTACTAATCAGCAAGGGGATAGATTTAGACGGCAACCCATTCTCAATGGAGATTACGGGCACATCAGTATTCGATCCTGTGGATTTGGAATTCAGCAAGATTTCCCTCACCCAGCCTGGGAAGGGCAGCTCATTTGGATACGAAACCAATTTCACTTACAGATCTGGCTATGATTTCTTCTATGAATCAAGTGAGATTTCAACCGAAGTGACTTCGATCAATGACGACGGCACCCTCAACATTGTCGGAAAGGATGAACCCGTGACTGTCGAGGAAATGATGTCCGAACTGACATTCGACACTGAGGACTACGACTCTTGGACCCTTATGGGAACCAAGGTTGTTAGCACACAATGGGGGTTGATGAAATGCAACGAGTACTGCGGATCATCCTCTTCCGACGATGACAGTAGCAGGAAATCGGGTATGCTCGTCGATTCCGACACCGGTCTGATTATTAAGGTATGGGTTGAAGACAGCGAGGTCCTATTCGATGGCCTTGTATGGGACCACTATTACGAATCCTCAACGCTCCAATACTGCAATCTAATCCAAATCGTAGGATGAGATGAAAACTGGGGCGACCCGACACTTTCTCTTACAAAGGACTGGGAGAAAATCCCAGTCCCCCCACCCCTCCTCCATCCATTTTACAGATTATGACCTGAGTTTGACACATACCGATTGATTTTCTAGAATCCGAGCAGGTGCTGACGCCCTGCGCAATTGGTGTGCT
>ERZ1673744.526-NODE-526-length-49045-cov-6.040947_pt1 | contig 49045 bp, 47 predicted proteins | sample MGYA00580207_ERZ1673744 | MGnify/ENA primary metagenome ERZ1673744 (study PRJEB41218, sample SAMN15661751) | gut metagenome | host: Homo sapiens | place: Canada: London | collected 2015-08-20/2019-03-30 | study: EMG produced TPA metagenomics assembly of... | reverse complement strand
CAGGTATCTTGCAACAGGTGAGCTGCTCACAGACGAGGACGTGGCCGCCCTGAAGCGCAAGGACGCCATCTACTTCGGCGCCATCGGCGACCCGAGGGTCAAGCCCGGCGTGCTGGAGCAGGGGATCCTGCTGAAGATGAGGGCGGTTTTCGACCAGTACATCAACCTCCGTCCGGTCACCTCGTGGTTCCCGCTGGTCCCGCTGAAGAGGGAGGTCCCCTTCGACATCCACTTCCTGAGGGAGAACACCGAGGACTTCTACATGGGGGCCAACGGGTTCTTCGGACCCAGCAGCGGCGGCTCCAGCGCCCACGTGCACGTGGACAGGGAACTCTACAGCCTGGACATAGACCTTGATGCGAGATCCACCAACAACGACGACTTCGCCTTCGAGATCGGACTCCTGTCCAGGACGGCGGTCACGAGGTTCGCGGACTACTGTTGCAGGTACGCCCTCAAGAGGGGCGACTCCAAGGTGACCCTCGTCGACAAGGCGAACGTCATCACCAAGAACTACGGCATGCAGAGGCAGATCTTCGAGCAGAAGACGGAGGAGTACGGCCTCGACCTCGATTTCATGTTCGTCGATGCCATGGCCATGGCCATGATCGTCAGGCCGGAGACCTTCGGCACCGTCGCCGTACCGAACCTGTTCGGAGACATCCTGACCGACCTCGGCGCACAGCTCCAGGGCGGTCTGGGGATGGGCGGCAGCGGAAACATCAACCCCGAGGGCGTCAGCATGTTCGAGCCCATCCATGGGTCCGCGCCCGACATCGCCGGGAGGGGGATCGCCAACCCCATCGCCGCGGTCCTCGCCGCCCAGATGCTCTTGGAGGAGCAGGGATTCCCAGAGGAGGGCAGGATGATCCACGACGCCGTCAGGACGTGCCTGGACACGGGCGCCACTACGCCCGACCTGGGAGGTAAGATGTCCACGTCCGAGGCGGGCAGGCACATCGCCGACCTGATCAGGAACGGGAGGCGCTGAGCCATGATGTCCCTCGAGCTCGAGGTCACCTATCCGGACGCGGCGTCGGCGCGTGCCGTCATGGACGCGCTGGGGCCCGACAACAAGGGATACGTCGCTTCGGAGCAGCGCGATTCCACCATAGTCTTCAGGATGGAGGCGGAGTCGGCCGGGACAATGAGGAACACCGCCGACGACCTCCTCGCCTGTCTCAAGGTGGCGGAGGAGTCTGTGGGGCTCGCCACTGAGAGGGACTGAACCCGTATCGGTTGAAAAACAAAATTAAATGGGGGTCGGCCGGGTCCTCAGACTCGGCCATCCCCGAAAGTTTTCAGCTCTCGGTTCCGAGGGCGATGGCCTTCCTGTTGCTCTCGAGCAGGTTGGCCTTCCTGGCCGGGATGCTCTTCTGGAGGCCCAGGTCGAGGTTCTCCGCGGAGCAGAAGCCGGTCTCCTTGAACAGCCTTCCGAGCATGACCATGTTGGCCGCTCCCTTGAGCCCGTTCTCCTCGGCGATCCTGGACGCGTCGACGTAGACGACCCTGACGTCGGTCCTGGCGACCTTCTTGTGGACGATGGAGCTGTCGATGAGGATCAGCCCTCCGGGGACCACGTCGTTCTCGAACTTCTCCAGCGAGGGGAGGTTCATCACGACGAGAACGTCGGGGTTGACCACCAGGGGCGACCCGATCGCCTTGTCGGAGATGCAGACGCTGCAGGACGCCGTCCCTCCGCGCATCTCCGGTCCGTAGGATGGGAGCCAGGAGAGCTCCTTGCCCTCCATCAGCGCTGCGTAGGCCATGACCTTGCCGGAGAACAGGATCCCCTGCCCTCCGAATCCGGCGAACAGAACGTTGAGGTCGCTCACTGCTCTCCCTCCCCGACATCCTTGTAGACTCCGAGCGGGTAGTACGGTAGCATGTTGTCCCTCAGCCACTGGATGGCGTCGGCGGGCGACATCCCCCAGTTAGTGGGGCAGGTGGAGACGACCTCCACGATGCAGTATCCCTTGCCGGCCATCTGGTACTCGAACGCCTTCTTGATGGCCTTCTTGGCGGCCCTCACGTTCTTGACGCTGTCCACGGTCACGCGCTCGGCGAGCGCCACGCCGTCCAGTGAGGACAGGAGCTCGCAGACTCTGATGGGGTTCCCGGCGGTCTTGACGTCCCTTCCGTAGGGGGTGGTCTGGGTGACCTGCCCGGGCAGGGTCGTGGGGGCCATCTGGCCTCCGGTCATGCCGTAGATGGCGTTGTTGATGAAGATCGCGACGATGTTCTCGCCCCTGGCGGCGGCGTGGACGGTCTCACCCATTCCGATGGCGGCGAGGTCCCCGTCACCCTGGTACGTGAACACCACGTTCTCGGGCCTGGCCCTCTTGACGCCGGTGGCCACGGCGGGTGCGCGGCCGTGGGGCGCCTGGACCATGTCGCAGTTGAAGTAGTTGTACGTGAAGACCGAGCATCCCACGGATGCCACTCCGACGGTCTTCCCCTCGATGCCGAGCTCGTCGATGACCTCGGCCACGAGTCTGTGCACGATCCCGTGCGTGCATCCGGGGCAGTAGTGGAACGGCGCGTTCGTGAGCGCGTGCGGCCTCTCTCCCTTTACTGTCATCACTGAACACCTCCGTTGATCCTGACGATCTGTTCGAGGACCTCTTTGGGGGTCGGGATCATACCTCCGGTACGTCCGAAGAACTCCACGGGGGCCCTTCCGTTGACCACGAGCTTCACGTCGTCGACCATCTGTCCCATGGACATCTCCACTGACAGGAAGGCCTTCGCGTGGCCGACGTGCTTCTCGATGAACTTCTCCGGGAACGGCCAGAGCGTGATCGGCCTGATCATTCCGACCTTGATGCCCTGCGCCCTCGCGGAGTCGATTGCGGACCTGGAGACCCTGGAGGACGATCCGTAGGCGACGATGATGATGTCCGCATTGTCGACGAGGTACTCCTCGGCCATCTGGTGGTTCTCCTTGATCGTCTCGTACCTCTCGAACCTGTCCTTGACGAGGTCCTCGAGCTCCTGGGGATTGATGTACAGGGAGTTGACGACGTTGTGCTCCCTCTTGCCGCCGTGCCCGCTGACCGCCCATGTCTTGGAGTCCATGTCGGGCTCCTTGGGCTCGGGGAGGACGACGGGCTCCATCATCTGTCCGAGCATTCCGTCGGACAGGACCATGGCAGGCATCCTGTACTTGTCTCCGAGGTCGAATGCGGTGGCGATCATGTCGACGGTCTCCTGGACCGTCGAGGGTGCGAACACGAGGATGTGGAAGTCGCCGTGGGCGGTGGATTTGGTCGCCTGGAAGTAGTCCGCCTGGGAGGGCTGGATTCCTCCGAGTCCGGGCCCTCCGCGCTGGACGTTGACGATCAGGCACGGAACGTCCGATCCCGCCAGATAGGAGATCCCCTCGGCCATCAGGCTGATACCGGGGGAGGATGTGGACGTCATGACCCTGACGCCGGCGGCTCCGGCACCGAGGACCATGTTGATGGACGCGACTTCGGACTCGGCCTGCAGATAGACACCGCCGATCTTCGGCATCCTCTTGGACATGTATGCCGCCACCTCGGTCTGCGGGGTGATGGGGTATCCGAAGAAGTGCCTGCATCCGGCGGCGATTGCCGCCTCGGCGATGGCCTCGTTTCCCTTCATGAGTACTTTCTCGTTCATGTTCACATCTCGATAATGATTGCCACATCGGGGCACATGGTCGCGCAGGACCCGCAGCCCGTGCACGCGTTCTGGTCGGTGACATGGGCGGGATGGTACCCCTTGTTGTTCGTAATGCTCTTGTCGAGTGCGATGATGTGCTTCGGACATGCGATCACGCACATCTCGCATCCCTTGCAGATGTTGTTGTCAACTGTTACTTTCGGCATTTGTACCACATCACTCCCACGGCGCCCTCACGAGGACGTCGACCGGGTATATGTCAGGGATTTTATTTAGTTGGGTGAAATCCAGGCCGCGCGGGGCGGTCGTGAACCTTAGGGGGAGTCCGGTCTTGACGGAGACCTCCTCTGCGAAGGCCATCGATCCCAGGACGGTGGCCTCCGTGGTGTCCCCTTTCAGATGCGAGTTGTTTGCCACGCAGGTGGCCCTCAGACGGGACGTCGTCTCGATCTCCCTCAGGATCTGGACGGCCTCGTCGGCATGGGTTGTCTGGGACCTGTACCTGTTGATGACGTAGATGACGTCCGGCTCCGCCCCGGCCAGTGCCCTGGAGTAGACCCCGAGCGCGGTGGCGCCGGCGTCGTCCCCTCCAACATCCACTATGACCCTGGACCCCTCGGCGATGACGTTGCCGACGGCGGCGGGGAGGGACGGTGTGTCGAGGTTGGTGTTGGCGAAGTTGGGTCCGACGACCCTGACGCCGTTCTCAGTGAGGACGTCGGCGTAGTCCGCCGATCTGAAGTAGGGGTTGACCACGTCGAGGTCGACGAGGGTAACATCCTCCCCGTGCCGGGCGCAGTCGAGTGCCAGGTTGATGGAAAGGTTGGTCTTCCCAGTGCCGTAGTGGCCGCACACGACGGTCACCCTTCTCTCCAGCGGAAACATCGCACCTGCATCGCGGACGCGGTATATAGATTATAGACGGGTGCGTGCGCGTGCTGGGTCTGGCCCGGACATCGCACAGCATCCATCGCCACGGGGCGTCCACTACATCCCATGACGGCACGGGTCCCCCGACATTCGTCTAATTATTCCGTCGTTCCGTGTCCATTCTTCGTCCCGATTCAGTGTCCAGGTCCCCACGGAAAGCATTTGTTTTTATTCGATGGCTAACTACCGATTCCACGAGAGTCAATGGAGCCTAACATCGCAGAGGTAGCTGAGCGCATCAAGGCGATGCGCGAAATGTGTGATATTACAGTCGAGGAGATGGCGGACATCGTCGGAAAGACGCCCGAGGAGTACGTCGAGTACGAGAGCGGGAGGCTCGACTTCTCGTTCACCTTCCTTCACAAGTGCGCCGAGAAGTTCGGCATCGACATCGTGGAGCTGCTGACCGGGGAGAACCCCCACCTGTCAGGATGCACCCTGGTCAGGAAGGGCAAGGGGCTCCCGATCAAGAGGCGCATCGGGTTCGAGTACGAGCATCTCGCGTACAACTTCAAGGACAAGCTCGCGGAGACGTTCCTGGTAACAGCGCCCTACATCGAGGAGGATCAGAACGCGCCCATCCGTGTGTCCACGCACGAGGGTCAGGAGTTCGACTACGTCCTCGAGGGCACACTGAGGTTCTCCCACAGCGGCCACGTCATGGACCTCGGTCCCGGGGATTCCGTGTACTACGACTCGGGCAAGCCCCATGGCATGTACGCCACCTCCAAAGAGGGGTGCAGGTTCATCGCCGTAGTACTGAAGGGTTGAAGATGAGGAACATCAATCTGAGATACGTCGACGAGACCTACGACGAGAACGGTCTTCTGAAGACGTACAAGCTCAAGTGCCCTGACAACTTCAACTTCGGGTACGACATCGTGGACGACATCGCCACGGCGGAGCCCGACAGGGTGGCACTGGTCTGGGACAGCCAGTCCGGGGAGCAGCACACGTTCACGTTCTCCGACATCAGCAGGATGAGCAACAAGGTCGCCAACTACCTCCTCTCACAGGGCATCGGCAAGGGCGACGTCGTCATGCTGATCCTGAAGCAGAGGTACCAGTTCTGGTTCTGCATGGTTGCCCTCCACAAGATCGGCGCCATCGCCGCCCCGGCCACCCACATGCTGACCAAGCACGACATAGAGTACAGGATCAACGCCGCCAGTGTCAAGGCCGTCATCTGCACCGATCAGTCCAACATCAGCGGTTCGGTGGAGGCGGCGGAGAACATCCCCTCGCTGCAGCTCAGGGCCCTCGTCGGTGAGAAGAGGGAGGGCTGGGTCGACTTCAACGCGGAGGTAGAGAAGGCCTCCGACGTGCTCGAGAGGATCGACACCAGGGTCACCGACCCCATGCTCATGTACTTCACATCCGGGACCTCCGACAACCCGAAGATGGTCCTCCACAGCCACCGCTACGCGCTCGGCCACCTGATGACCGCGAAGCACTGGCACCAGGTGGACCCCGAGGGGATCCACTACACCGTCAGCGACACCGGCTGGGGCAAGTCCGTGTGGGGCGCCCTCTACGGCCAGTGGATAATGGAATCCGCGGTGTTCGTCTACGAGTACGACAAGTTCGAGCCCCATGAGATCATGGACATGATCGAGAAGCACAGGATCACCACGTTCTGCTGCCCTCCCACCATGTTCAGGCTCTACCTCAACGCGGGTCTCGAGGGTCACGACCTCTCGTCCCTCAAGAACTGCTGCATCGCCGGAGAGGCCCTCAACCCCGACACGTACCAGACCTGGTACAACGCCACCGGCCTCAAGCTGATGGAGGGGTACGGACAGACCGAGACGACCATGGTCGTCGGCACGCTCAGGGGCATGGAGCCCAAGCCCGGCTCCATGGGGAAGCCCTCCCCGCAGTTCGAGGTCGACATCGTCGACGAGGACGGCAACTCCTGTCCTCCCGGAGTCAACGGTGAGATCGTGGTCAAGGCCGACGCCTTCGGCATCATGATCGGCTACTACAGGGACGAGGAGAAGACCGCCGTCACCCTCAGGGGAGGATGGCACCACACCGGCGACGTCGCCTGGAAGGACGAGGACGGATACTACTGGTTCGTCGGTAGGAACGACGACATCATCAAGTCCTCCGGTTACAGGATCAGTCCCTTCGAGATCGAGAGCGCCCTCATGCTGCACCCCGCCGTGCTGGAGTGCGCCGTCACAGGCGTGCCGGATCCGGTAAGGGGACAGCTCGTCAAAGCAACAATCATCCTCAGGTCCGGCTTCGAGCCGACCGACGAGCTGAAGAAGGAGATCCAGAACTTCACAAAGAAGGAGACGGCGCCGTACAAGTACCCCCGTGTCGTGGAGTTCGTGGAGACCATGCCGAAGACCATCAGCGGAAAGGTCCGCAGGGTCGAGATCCGCAACAAGGACATCGAGAAGTACAACTCGGCGTGATACGAATCCCATCGATTCCGAAACACGGTATTTAAACCCAAATTCGGATTCCGTAGTCAATATTTATATAAAACTGCGGAATCCGAAATCTTCTACGATTCCATTAAATAATCGGTTTTTTCTGTTCCTGAGTATACGCGTGAGTGGCCATGAGGAACATCAACCTGAGGTACGTGAAGGAGACCTACGACGAGAACGGTCTCCTCAAGCATCTTGACATCGACTGCCCCGACGACTTCAACTTCGGTTACGACATCGTGGACGACATCGCGGTAAACGACCCCGAGAGGGTCGCGATGGTCTGGGAGCACGAGAACGGCGAGTGCAGGAGGTTCACCTTCGCCGACATCAAGAGGCTCAGCGACAAGACGTGCAACTACCTTGCCTCCAAGGGCATAGGCAAGGGCGACTTCGTCATGCTGGTCCTCAAGCACAGCTACCAGTTCTGGTTCATTTGCGTGGCGCTCCACAAGATGGGCGCCATCGCGGTTCCCGCCACGTTCATGCTCAAGTCCCACGACATCGAGTACAGGATCGACGCTGCCGGCCTGAAGGCCGCCATCGTTACCGACGATGATGACATCATCGAGTCCTTCGAGGGCGCCGGCAACATCGACAAGCTCGCATGCAGGTTCACCGTCAACGGCCACAGGGACGGATGGCTCGACTTCGACAGGGAGATGGAGGAGTGCTCCGAGGCCTGGGAGAGGGTGCCCACGAAGCGCACGGACAGGTTCCTCATGTACTTCACATCCGGGACGTCCGGCAACCCCAAGATGGCCGTCCACGACTACAGCTACCCGCTGGGACACATCCTCCTGGCGAAGCACTGGCAGCAGGTGGAGGCCGACGGGCTACACTGGACGGTGGCCGACACCGGGTGGGCGAAGAACGCCTGGGGTAAGTTCTACGGACAGTGGATCATGGAGGCGGCGGTGTTCGTCTACGAGTACGACAGGTTCGAGCCCCACCACATCATGAACATGATCGAGAAGCACAGGATCACCACGTTCTGCTGCCCTCCCACGATGTTCAGGCTGTACCTGAACGCGGGGATCGAGGGCCACGACCTGTCTTCGCTGAAGAACTGTTGCATCGCCGGCGAGCCCCTCAGCCCCGACACGTTCAACACATGGTACAAGGCGACCGGTCTCAAGCTCATGGAGGCCTTCGGACAGACCGAGTCCTCCGTCATCGTCGGTACCCTCAAGGGGATGATCCCCAAGCCCGGATCCATGGGGAAGCCGTCACCCCAGTTCCGTGTGGAGCTTCTCGACAAGGAGGGGAACCCCGTCCGCCCCGGAGAGGAGGGGGAGATCTGCGTTTCCATATCCCCGAGGGTCCCCGGGATCTTCGTTGAGTACTACAGGGACGAGGTCAAGACCAACGAGACCCTGAGGGACGGATGGCACCACACCGGCGACGTCGCCTGGAAGGACGAGGACGGCTACTTCTGGTACCTGGGGAGGAACGACGACATCATCAAGTCCTCCGGATACAGGATCAGCCCCTTCGAGATCGAGAGCGTGCTCGTGGAGCACCCCGCGGTCCTGGAGGTCGCGGTTACCGGAGTGCCGGACCCGATCAGGGGGCAGCTTGTCAAGGCCACGATCATCCTCAGGGAGGCGTACAAGCCCACCGACGAGCTCAAGAAGGAGCTTCAGCAGTTCACCAAGTCCAGGACGGCCCCTTACAAGTACCCCCGTGTGATCGAGTTCGTGGATGCAATACCCAAGTCGATCAGCGGGAAGGTCCGCAGGGTCGTGATCCGCAACAGGGACATCAAGGACCTGATTCCGGAACCGGAGGACAGGGCCTGAGCCCCTTCCAAAAACAAAAAAAAAAGAAAGAGGTGCCCGAAAGGGCACCGTTTTCATGCGTCGGGCCAGAGCTGCTCGGCCATCTGCCTGAGCTCGTACTTCAGAATCTTCCCCGCCGCGTTCATCGGGAACTCGTCGATGAAGTGGATGTACTTCGGGGTCTTGTACCAGGCGATGCCCTTCTTGCAGTAGTCGATGATGTCCTGCTCGATGAGGTCGGATCCCGGCTCCTTGATCACGAAGGCGCCCACCTGCTCGCCGTACTTCTTGCTCTTGACCCCAACGACCTGGACGTCTCTGACGCCGGGGCAGTTGTAGATGTAGTCCTCGACCTCCTTGGGGTAGACGTTCTCCCCTCCGCGGATGATCATGTCCTTGATCCTGCCTGTGACGTAGAAGTACCCATCGGAGTCCCTGTAGCCCAGGTCCCCGGAGTGCAGGTACCCGTTGGAGTCGATGATCTTGGCCGTCTCCTCGGGCATCTTGTAGTAGCCCTTCATGACGTTGTAGCCCTTGCAGCAGAACTCTCCGATGACGCCGTCCGGGCAGGGCTCGTTGGTATCCGGGTCGAGGATGACCGTGTCCACTCCCTGGAGCCTCTTACCGACGGACGAGCACTTCTTCTCGATGGAGGGCTCGTCGTAGGTGGTCTGGGTCATACCGGGGGAGGCCTCCGTGAGGCCGTAGACGATGGTGATCTCCTTCATGTTCATCTTGTCGACGACCTCCTCCATGGTCTTGATCGGGCAGGGCGACCCCGCCATGATGCCGGTCCTCAGGGAGGAGAAGTCGAACTTGTCGAACAGCTTGTTGTTCAGGATGCTGATGAACATCGTGGGGACTCCGTAGACGGCCGTGCACTTCTCGGTCTCAATGGTCGTCATGACCTTGATGGGGTCGAACACCTCCACGAAGCACATCGTGACGCCGTGGTTGATGCATGCCATCACGCCGAGGACGCATCCGAAGCAGTGGAACAGCGGGACGTTGAGGCAAAGGCGGTCCGTGGGGCCGTAGTTCATGTTGGCTCCCAGCCAGTACCCGTCGTTGGCTATGTTGAAGTGGGTGAGCATGACGCCCTTGGGGAACCCGGTCGTCCCGGAGGTGTACTGCATCATGGTGACGTCGTGGACGTCCACGGAGTCCTTCCTCTCCTGGTACTCCTCGTCGGATGTCTGGCACGCCAGCGACTTGACCTCGTTCATCGAGTACATCCCGCGGTGCTTCTCGGGGCCGAGGTGCACGACCCTCCTGAGGTGGGGGTACTTCTCGCTGTGGAAGCTGTCCCTGGGCTGCGTCTTCAGCTCCGGGACCAGGTCGTACACCGTCTGGACGTAGTCCACGTCCCTGACGCCGTCGATGAGGAACAGGTTCTCCATGTCGGACTGCCTGAGGACGTAGTCGAGCTCGGCGCTCCTGTAGTTGGTGTTGATCGTGAGCATGATCGCGCCGATCTTTGCGGTCGCGAACATGAGCGTGATCCAGTCTGGGACGTTGGTGGCCCACACAGCGACCTTCTCACCCTTCTGGATTCCCATTGCCATCATGCCCTTGGCGACACGGTCGACCTCGATCCCCCACTCCCTCCAGGACAGGCGGATGTCCCTGTCCACGTAGACGATGGCGTCGTTGTCGGGGTGGTTCCTGATGCATTTGTCCAGCAGGTCGCCGAGCCTCTCGTCGCTGGTGATGTTCTTCCTGGGTGTGCACACCATGGGATCGCCTCAGAACGGGGTGTAGAGGACCGCGTAGATCTCGGCGGGCCCGTCGATGGCGCCGATGTAGTGGGGGACGACGGAGTTGTAGTAGACGGTGTCGCCCTCCTCGATGATCGTCTCCTCCTTGCCGTACTTGACCAGGATCTTGCCGGAGACGACGATGATGAACTCCTCTCCTTCGTGGGACGAGGTCTTGTGGACGACGTCGGGCTCGATCCTGATGAACATGGGCTCCATGTGCCTGTCGGTCTTCCCCTTCCCAAGGGGGAAGTAGTGGTACTGGCCGTCGGCGGCCCTGGAGGAGGTCTCCTCGATCCTGTCCTTCCTCTTCACGACTATGGGGTCGGGCTGGAACTGGTCGTCCATGAACGTGCCCACCCTCTGTCCGAGGGCGCGGGACAGTTTGATGATGGTTCCGATAGGGGGGTAGATGCGGCCCTCCTCGACGTCCTTCAGGTATCCGACGTCGAGTCCGGTGTTGGTCGCCAGCTGCTCCTGGGAGAGGCCGAGCCCCTCCCTGTATTTCATGACCCTCTTGCCGAGTTTGTTCATGTCTGTCATTGTCTTTCCTCCTCTCTTTGTCGTGTGAATCCTAATTGCGACGTCCCTCAGCAGTCGTTGGCCCTTATGTGCTCCATGAACTCCCTCGAGTAGAGGTCGGTCCTTATGATGTGGCCGACGTCAGGGATCCTCATGACCTTGCACCCGGGTATCCTGTCCGAGATGTAGTCGCCGAGCTTGGGCTCCACCATGATGTCGCTGAGCCCGTGGATGGACAGCGTGGGGACGCTGATGTTGCACACGGTCTCACGGGTGTCGAACTCGTCAAGAGCGCCCATCTGGTCCTTCAGGCCGTGGGGGTCCAGGTTCTTCAGGGACCTCACGGGCCTCCCCTTCGCCTCGTGATCGGCGAAGAAGTTCTCGGTGAAGCAGAACGCGTTGGTCATCATGCTTATGTACTCGGGGTCCGCACCCTTCAGGGCGCAGTCCACGATCCCGTTCATGAAGTAGCTGGACCTGGCAGGTCTGTACGGGTAGGCGGACACCAGTGTCAGCGATTTGAGCCTCTCCGGGTGCTGGAGAGCGAACTCCTGCGCGATGTGGGCGCCCATCGACCATCCGAGCATGTGCGCCTTGAACACATGGAGGTGGTCCATCAGCGCCAGGACGTCATCCACGAAATCCTGCTTCCTGATCCCGTTCCCGGGGTACCTCGTCAGTCCGGCTCCCCTGTTGTCGAAGGTAATCACCCTGTACTTCGAGGACAGCTCGGGTATCATCTGTTTGAAGAAGGAGGTGTCTCCGGAGAATCCGTTGATGAGTACGACGGGGTTCCCCTCCCCCTCCTCGTGGTAATGCATCTCGATTCCGTTGATGTTTGCGAATGGCATTTGTTTGTCGCAAACCTGCCGGGATAGATAAACGTTGGCTTCGACCGGGATGTGCCAGCCAAAACGACCGCGGGCGGAGCCAGACGTCGAGCATCCGGGCTTATGGGCGCCAAGGCCTGACTGATGTTACCCGATGGGATAACACACGTGCGGGATCCCGCCCTCCTGCGACGATGCCGTATTCCGTTCGGAATGCTCCTCCATCAGGAATATTCGCGGATTCCGTCCTTCCAGGTGGACCGTCGTTCAGTCCCGGACGACGGGGATAGACGAATGTACGTCCCAGAGGCTCCGGACGGGACCGATGGACATGCATCCGACTCCGACGCAATCAAACCAACATCCTGCGGAATTCGTCCTTAGATGTTGAAATCTTTAAATAGGGTACCTATTTTTCCCGTTTTCATGCCTAAGGTCGTGTACAGAGTCACTATGGACGGCGGCGAACCTGAAGACATCGTGCTTTTTCGCCCCGACCCCCAGAAGGTCATAACGTCGTGGGCGCTGGCCCACGGTTACAAGCCGGGCGACTGCAAGACATCCGCGTTCATCCACCGTTCGGAGTTCGAATGGGACTACGCTCCGCGCAAGGGCGGCTTCTTCTCGGAACGCGAGCATCACGTCTGCAAGGCAGTGAGGATAGACGGCGGGACCAACATAAGCGAGTTCAGCGGGAGGAGCTGAGCTCCCCCCCTCGATCACTCGTCGTCCGATCCGGACCTGACCTTCACGGCCATACCCTTCCTCATCTGCCTCATCTCGGACTCCACGAGGAAAGCACGGCCGGTCGCGATGGGCTTGTCGTCCTTGTCTGTGACGATGACCTCCTCCATGGGCCTGATCTCCGGGTCGCAGGATAGGACGAACTGGCAGAACACGTTCTTCCCCTCGGAGACGAACGGGACCGCGTCGTCCGAGACGGCTACCCTCATGTGGGGAGCGGGGACTGCCGAGACGATCCTCTTGGCGCCCTCCATCCTGAGAGTGTACATCCCGTCGCCTGCGCGCATGGACAGAACGTGCTCCCCGTCCGAGATCACGTTCCTGATCTTCCCGGTCTTCCTGCTGGTGACGAGCTCCACGGGCTCCCTGAACAGGGCGTCCGCGGCCTCGATGCCGAACTGGTACTTGGCGACGGCCTTCGCCCTGATCTTGTCGGCGTCGAACTCCTCCGTGCCGTCGTCCGGGACCTTGTCCCCCTCGACGACGGTCTCGAATCCGACCTTCTGGAGGAACAGGAACGTCAGTCTCTCGGACTCGGTCTCCGTCTCCGCGTCGGGGATCGACGGGAAGAGCGACTGTGCAAGGGGGTACATCTCGTCGAGCTCCGCCGGGACCGGGCCCCAGGGGGAGACCACGATCGGCGTGTAGCCGGCGAGTCTGGCCTTGGCGAACTGCTCCGCGTAGGGGCGGCTGTAGGGCTTGCCCTGGGTGTCCTCGAAGAGCGCGGCCCTGCGTGTGGGCGGGACGTACCTGGTGCCGATCCTGTCGAGGTACCTCTTGTAGACAGGCCTGTTCCTGCTCTCGGGGCCCGTGTAGAAGACCGCTCCCTCCCTGCTGATGGGGTCGTAGAGCTCCATCTGGCCCTGGTACTCCCTGAGCCTTCTGAGGCCGTCCAGCAGAGCGGGGTGGGATCTGCACCTGATCTCGGCGAGCTCCCAGAGCCTGCCCTCCCTGAGGTACCTCCTGACCGTCGCCAGCTCCTCCGTTATCTGATAGAGGTTGTGCTCGGCGATGAGCTTGCTGCGCTTGCTCTTGTCCATCCTCCTGAGCTCCTCGATCGTGATCCCGCGGCAGGCGGGGCAGTTGCAGTCGAGGGACTGCATGTCCTGGAGGCGGTGGGTGCCGGTGACGTCCATGAGACGGTCGTCGCGGGCGTAGAGGGCGTAGGACGCCGAGTCGAAGAGGTCGCATCCCATCAGGGTGGCGAGTGCCAGCAGCATCGGGTGCCCGCATCCGAAGAGGTGGACGGGGCGGCTGGGGTTGAGCCCCTTCTTGGACGCCATGACGACGTCCACGAGCTCGGCGTAGCGGTACTGCTCCATGAGGGGGACGACTCCTCCGATGGGGTGGACGTCCACGTCCATGGGGGCCATCGCCGAGGCGCTGTACTCCCTGAGGTCGGTGTAGACGGAGCCCTGCACGACGCCGTTGATCATCATGTCACCCTTCATCCCGCAGGCCTGCTCGGTGCGCTCGAGGGTGGTCTCGAGGGACCTCTTCGTCTTCTCGTGGGACCAGTCGGGCTCGGTGAATATGTCCAGGACGGTCCCGATGTCCGTTCCGATGGACTTCTGGAACTCGACTATCTCCTCGTTGGTGACCTCCACCTCGCCGTACATGTGGCTCTGGAAGGTGCCGGAGTCGGTCATGATGACGCCCGGGAAGTCGAGGAGCTCGTGCAGGCCCTTCTCCTGGGCCTCCTCCTTGAGCTTGGGGGTGTTGCGTATGATGTACGAGTTCGTGATGAGGGCGCGGAACCCGAACCTGTCGTAGAGCTCCCTGGGCTCCACGGTGCGGATCTTGGGGTTGACGACAGGCAGGAGCGCAGGCGTCTCCATGGTCCTGCCGGATTTGGTGGTGAATTTTCCTATCCTTGCGAGTCCGTCCCTTCTGATGATCTCGAACATTGGAGGTGGGATACGTAGGGGTGATATAAAAGAGGGGATGGGCGCCCAGATTCCCGGGCCTTCACACCTCGTCCCCGAACCTGACGTCCGGGGGCGCCCTGTAGTTCTCGGGATCGTCCGTCAGCTCGTCCAGGACGACCTCGCCCTTCACCAGTTTCGCGATGTGGATCAGCTTCTCCCCCGTCCACATGCCGTTCCTGGTGAGCCTCCAGGACCTCCTCTTGTAACCGGGTGTCCCGGCCGGAGGATAGTAGTCCTCCGCCAGGCCGAGGTCCTTCAGGAGCGGCAGGTTCCTCTCCGTGGCCTTCTGCCCGAACATCTCGCGGAGCTCGTTCTGTGCCGTCGTCCCGTTCCTGTACAGGTGGATGATCATGTCGACCATCTTGCCGTTCTCGAGGAAGCCCGCCCCTGCGTTCCTGGGGTCGTCTCCCGTCTCTTCCCGTCTGTCCGGAGGTTCCGTCATCGGACCATGTTAGTGTTGAGAGCCAAAGTTACTTATGAAATAAAATAAAACATATGTTCTGAAATGAATATCGACTTATATTTCTAAGACCAATACCCGGACACACAGCCGACGGCAGCGTCCCGGGGACGTTCCTGAAGGCATGTGACCGGAACCGACCGGCTCCGGAGGTAAAGGAAATGAAAACGAACGAAGGTGGCGCCGCATACGGCGCCATAGGAAAGGAGAGAAGAAAGCTCCTGGCCACATCAGTGGTTTTCGCCATGGTTCTGGCAGGTCTCGTCATCGCAGTGTCCGATGTCGAGATGTCATCTGCAGAGCCCGAGGGGACCCCTGTGACAGACTATACTGGTTTGTCCACAGCATTCACCACAGACGGAACGTACTATCTGGCCAATGACATCACAGTAGAATCGGCTTCGCAGTTGAGCGTGACGGCCGACGTCGTTCTCGACCTCAACGGTAACACGTTGAGTAAGACATACGAGCAGCTCAATAACTTCCTCATCACAATCAAAGGGGGATCGCTGACAATCAACGACTCCGGAACAGACGGTGGTATCAAGTCAGTAGACTACGGAATCCGTCTGTATTCCGATTCTTCGCTGACTGTGAATGGTGGAGCGATAGAGACCGTCGACGAATCCATCGATATATACACGTCCGCGACCAACGTAAGCGTTGAAATCGCCGGAGGATCGATCACATCCACAGCCGACAACGTTCTGGGCATCCGTGGGAATGCGAACATCAACGTAGAGATCACCGGCGGTACGATGGTTTCCAACGGGCGTACCGGAGTGTATGTATCCAGCTACGAGGAGAACGCGATAACGATCACCATGACTGGCGGCTCGATCGAGCACACCGATGGGCTCAGCGGTGCTTTCCAAATATACAGCGGAGCCAACGTAACCATAGGCGGAGACGCCAAGGTCTCTTCTGAGAACAGAACTTTGGTTCTTCAGACCGGACAGTCCCAGTCCACACTGAACATTACGGGTGGAACCATCAGCTCCACGGGCCGCGGAAGCGCCGTCATAGACACAGAGGGCACTGCGGAGCTGAACATCTCCGGAGGAACCTTCGAGGCAACCAGCAACAAGGTTCTCAGCGCTACGGAGGACACCAAAGTCACCATCGACGGTGTCGGGATCGAACTCAGCGGCGAGATGACCGACAACGCCACACTCACAATCAACGAAGGTGCGAGCGCATCCATCGCGGATGGGTTCGAGATGGAGTCCAACAACAAGATCACCAACAACGGAACCCTCGATGTAGAGGGCGAGATCACCGGCGCAACGGATGCGAACCTGACCGGAACCGGAATAGTCCTCGGTTATGAAGGTGAGGGTTTCACAGACAGCACCAAGGTTGACGGTCAATCTATCAACGTCACCGCCCAGAACATGGAGCAGGTGATGGCGAGCATCAACGACAACCCCGACATGTACGAGGGCATCACCGAAGTGTCCATTACAGAGAATGTGACCATCGACGATGTGATTAGCGTTCCTGCCGGAATCGCCCTTTCCTCCGGGGAGTCCACAATCACGACAAGCGCCGAGGGCAACGGAATCGTCCTGAAGGACGGGGCCTCGTTCTCGGGAACCATCTCCATGGGCGCGGCTACCGTAACCGCTCAGAACCTTGTCTCAGCCGGAGAGCTTTCGATTCTTCACGGATCCATCGTCTTCGACGGGGACGCGGAGTCCGGAAGCGCGATGCTCATCTCCATGGACGGGGAGGACGTGATCCTCACAGGCACCCTTAATTCCGGTGTCAGCGTCACAATTGTCCAAGGAAGCGAGACGGTAAACGTCCCTGTCAGGTTCGACAACTTCAATGACAACGGTGGAACGGTGGCATTCCAGTCATACGGAGCTGTCGAATCATCCGAGACGATTCCCGACTGGGTGGATGCCGTATTCGCCGGCAACATCATGCTCGGCGGGCTTACGATAACCAACAGCGCCGAGTACATCTACAACGGAACATCTCAGTATCCTTCTAATATGCTTGCCAGCGTCTCTGGGATGACTTCCCAGGGATTCATCAATAAGACCCTCGACGGACTCGCGATCAGCAATTCCGATCTGGGAATCTACAAGATTGACGGTGAGGGTCTCGTACAGGCGGAAGCCGTCGATGCCGGCACTTACTACGTCTATTACGGATACTTCGTGGATAGTGTCCTGCACAGCTACCTCTGCGAGTGGGTCATCCAGACCGCTGATGCCACAATAGACTTCGACAGCATCGACAAGACATATGATGGTACAATCGCCCTCGAATCCAGTGATGCTGTAACTGTCGCTGATGTCCCCAATGTCGTGTTCGGGACGCCAGTCTATGAGGACATGAATGTCGGAGATGACAAGGCAGTTATCCTGACCGTTGAGTTCCAGAACGGAGCCATTCCCAGCAATTACACCTTCAGCATCAATGAACAGGTTGTTGAGATCTTGGGAGATGCCGAGAGCGGATACTACATCGAGCTCCAGGGAAGCATCTCGAAGAAGGCGATCGACGTCACCGTCACTGCTCCCGAGAAGGAGTACGACGGAAACGCGTACGGGTACACATACACCGTCGGAACAGGCGTCGAAGGCGACCAGCTCACCGTCACCGTGACAACCGGCGGTGTGGATGCCGGCTCATACATAGGCACATCGAATCTGAGCTTCGGCGATCTGACCATCACGAACGGAGATGTCGACGTCACTGACAACTACGCCGTCACCATCAACGACTCCAGCGCCCTGACCATCGACCAGAGGGATATCACTGTGTCCCCTGCGACAGGCGCCCAGATCACAAAGGTCTACAACGGCTACTCCAGCAGGGTCATGGCCGCTGACGATTTCCAGATGACCGGTGTTATCGGCGATGACGATGTATCCTTCACCTGGACCAACAATGCGACCTACGTCAAGTACAACAGCCCCAACGTCGACGAGGCCGACACACTCACAGTGACAGGCCTCAGCCTCACCGGCACCGACGCCGCCAACTACGAGCTCGCATCCGCCGAGGTCGTGTTCACGAACGACGACGAGAACGGCGTCACCGTGGGAATCACCCCCTTCGTCCTCGGATTCACAGGTGGAAGCAGAATCTCCATCGACAAGACCTTCGACGGAACGGTTGTCGCCCCCGTCGAGGACATAACCTCTGACGACTACACGGTCTCGGTCTCCCAGGCAGGAGCTCAGCCGACGGTCGTTGTTACGACCGCGGTCTACGACTCCGCAGACGCAGGAACCGGCAAGACCGTGTACGTTACCGGCATCGTACTGTCCAACAACGACCATGGAAACTTCGCTCTGCCCGAGACGCAGACATCAGAGGGCATCAGCTACTACTTCTCCCTTAGCGGAGATAACGTGAAGATTGAAGCCCTGGGGATCGCCGACATGATCAGCTGGGACATCTCCGAGGACGAGAGCGGTCAGATCGTTCTCACACTGAGCGTCTCCTCCGGAAAGCTGAAGCCCACGGGATTCACATCGTCTCTGACGGCTCCGGGTGGAACTACCGTCAATGCCATCGAGGGGACCAACAGCTACGTCATCAACGCCGCTGGAACCTACACCGCCAAGGTGTCCTCCACCGACAGCAACTGGTTCGGAACCGATGTGAAGAAGCCCATTCCTGTGGAGTTCACCTATACGGCCAACTTCTACACCAAGGACACCATCGGCGGAGACTACGTCCTGGAGCAGACAATCATCGGCGATAAGCAGATCCAGACCCCCAACGCAACCCACATCCCCGAGGGATACGTTCTCTGCGGATGGGCGCTGGAGCCCAACGGGCCCATGGTACACGGACTGAACGTGTTCGTAAACGTCTCTGCCGTCGACACCAACTTCTACGCCGTGTACAAGGAGGATTCCGGTTCTGGAACTACGCCAGAGCAGCCGTTTGTCGGACTTATGGACATCGTCGAGGGTGCAATCCACTACCCATATGATGGAGGATTCGTGTACACCGGAGACTTCAGCATTGTCAACGGAAACGTTGTCGTGACATACGACTCTGAGATCGGTGAGTTCCTCGAAGGTCTCATCGAGTCTGGGAACGTCCCTGAGAAGGTCCCCGACGAGCTCGTGCCCATGATGAACGACCTTGCCAGGTTCCTCGGGGCGCTGCACTACTCCGCCCCGTCTGTGGTCGAGTCCATCACGTATGATGGAGCCGTTTACACATGGGACGACCGCGAATCCAACCACGGCAACAACTGGTACAACGTGGACAAGTCTCTCGTGTCCGTCATCGTCGCCGATGCGCTGGACTCCGATGGTGCCATCGAGCTCATCCTCACCGACGGTACCGCCAGGTACGCCTTCACCTACGGCGTGCAGTTCGAGGAGGCGCCTGCCCCTGAGCTGGAGAAGTTCACGGTCTCGTTCTTGGTGAACGGAGGGAGCTACGGCTCCTCAGTCACTGTGGAGAACGGAAGCTCGATCCTTCTGCCCACTCCTTCCGTGGAGGGATACATCTTCAACGGATGGTATGTCGAAGGGGGATCCGAAGCAGATGCCGTAACCGGATATTACACACCAGTCGCCGACGTCACACTCGTGGCGTCGCTGACGGCGGTCACATCTCCCGAGGAGCCCGTGTACTACACGGTCAACGTCGGAGACAGCACATACACGAAGCTGGCCGATTCACCCGTCGGGCTGCCTGCTATATACGAAGGAAAGACTGTCTCTGGATGGTCTACAACATCCGGAACCTACTCCGTCGTGTACTACGTCAACCCTGCCGATGCGGATGAGAACAAGACTATCACACTGACTCCCATGTATGCCAGCGAAACGTATACGATCAACGCCACGCTGGAGGGGGAGAGTTCTCATGCGTCACTCAGCACCCCTAGCCGCATCAACGACAACTTCTACATCACCGTCTACACCGATGCAGGATATCAGATCGAGTCGTTCAGCGCAAAGGTCGGGGACACTGTACTGGGGATCAATCCCGTCAGCACCATGGACAGGCACACGGTGACGTTCATCGTCGAGGTGTCCGTGTACGGGCAGGTCGATGTTACGTTCACGATCGCCGAGAACGACGTGTCAGAGAACATATCGGTCTCCGTCGAAGCCGCCCTCGATGAGAATGACAACCCTGGTGCGTATGTCGCGGTGGAGGCGGATTCCGACGGATACCTGCCTCGCGACGGATCGATCGTTGTGACATACTACTACTCATACGTGAGCGAGACCGGAAGCCTCAAGGTTGGATCCAGCAGCACCATCCAGATATCGCTCCAGAACAGCGGTGAGCTCACCTCCCAGCGCATCTTCGTGAATCTGGGAGACTCCAGCAACTATGATGACGAAGGGCAGAGCCAGTTTGTCAATGGATACGCGTACGCCATCATGGCCGTGTACGGCTATGGAACCGAATCTGTCATCTCCAACACGGAGACTCCGGCATACGTAAACGAGAGCTGATCCCGATGGAGCATGTCAACCGGACAACACAAATGACCCTGATGGGTATTATCGCGCTCCTAGCAGTCGCATCGTTGGCGCTCCTCGCAGCGATTCCCGCTGATGCTGAGACCTCAGAGATAAGTGTGAAGTACACCGCACAGGATTACGAGGGAGACCCCATAGTGAGTTTCCCAACAACCGGTCTGAACGGTGAGTACTATGCGTCGTTGATATGTGTTTCAGATGAGGAATCTGACGAGAACTACATCAAGGCCAAAAAGACACCCATAATCTCCCAAGAATATCCCAGTGTAGATATGGAGCTCACACAGGAACTTCCAGAGGGGGTCTATGTGTTCACGCTTGTAAGTGTGTCCGACCCAGCTGAGATCCTCACGGACAAGTTCATCGTCGGTGGGTCCGTGACGGTGACTGCCAATCCCTCATCGCTGACAGTGAAGATGGGAAGTACGGGAACGATATCTCTGACTGCTCCTGGTCTTTCCCTGAACGACGGACACACAACTGTGGCTGATGTCAGCGCATCGCTGGTGGATGTTGTTCTCGGGGATAGGTCGAAGATGGAGTTCACAGTCACTCCCAAGGAAGCGGTGACCGCAGGTTCTGAAACGATAACGTTCCAGGTGCTCTTCGACGATAAGGCTGTCGGAACCGCGACATGCAGCGTCACCGTCCAATGGGCGGATGTCGGATCAGTCGCAATCAGTCAGAGTTCGGCAACCATGTATGTCGGGGGTTCCACACTGGACCTTGATGCCACTGTCACGCCGACGAACGCCAACCCTGCCGTGATCTGGTCATCCAGTGACACGACGGTGGCGACAGTCGACGAGAACGGTGTCGTCACCGCGGCGTCCGTCGGAACTGCGGACATCACGGCGACATCCAACGGAGACCCCACCAAGACTGCGAAGTGCTCGATCACCGTCGAGGCTAAGACTCTCCAGAGCATCAGCATCACCACACCTCCCGACAAGACCATCTACACAGTTGGGGAGTATTTCGATCCCACAGGCATGGTCATCACAGCCGTGTACAATTCCGGAAGCGAGACCGTCGACCCGGATGAATGCACTTTCAGTCCGGGTGTCGGTGAGGCATTGGAGCTGACAGATACCACGGTCACCGTCTCTTTCGGAGGGAAGACCGCATCGCAGGCGATAACCGTCAGTGAGGACACTCCAATTCCGACGGGGATACGGCTGAGTTCATCATCAGTCATCGTCGATGTTGATGATAGTGGCACGCTGGCCGCCACAATCCTCCCCGAAGGAGCGATCGGAACGGTCAGATGGACCACAACCAATCCCAATATCGTAAGCATCTCATCCAACGGGCTCACCGCTGCTTATGTGGCTCAGAGCTCCGGTACAGCGACTGTCACTGCTACCATTGCCGGGACCCAGATTTCGGCTTCGTGCACGTTCACCGTCTCTGGGGGAACCGAGACGGTGTATATCGCCGAGGTCGACGGAGTCAAGTTCAGTACAATGTCCGCGGCGATTTACGCTGCTCAGGACGGAGGCACTGTCAGGCTCCTGGACAACGTTGATGCAGTCGCTGTTCAGATTCCCGAGGGATATAGTCTGACGTTGGATCTCAACGGCAAATCCCTAACATGCGAGGATTCCGTTGTTGTCAACGACGGTGCCTCACTGACCATAATCGGGGATGGAGCGGTTGTTGGTAACGATGCAGAAGTGGGGGCTGTGGCCAATGTTGGAACCCTGAAGATTGAAGGTGGACGCTACTCCGCTCCAATGATGGCTGTCGCCAACGGAGGCGAACTCGTCATAACGGGTGGAACGTTCGTAGGATCCGATTTTGCGGTTGTCTCCGTTTCGGATGTGGAGATTTCCGGCGGAACCTTCGAAGCCCCGATGGCAGTGTATCTTGGAATGGATGCTAATCTGAATGTTTCAGGCGGAACGTTCAGTTCCAACATCCCAATCGCTGTCGATCAGTTTACAGGTACGATTTCCGTGTCAGGGGGCTCGTTCTCCGGAAAGGTCCCGGACCAATACATCGCCGATGGATTCGTTCAACAGTACACTGACGGTTGGTATGTCATAGTTAGCGAGGGATCGGCTGATCCCGATGTCCCCGACTACCCTGTGATTCCGCCCTACAACCCGGATGACGACTACGTGCCCATACCGCCCACCATAGTCGACAACAGATCGGATGACGACGACGCCACCAAGATAGTCGCTTGTGCCGCGGCAGCCGTGGCCGCAGCCATTCTGGCAGCGTTCATCATCATGGAGTACAGGAAGAGATGATAATCGGTTCCGATTTCTGTCCGGACATCCGGGTGCTGGAGGAGCGTCACATGATATCGGCCCTCCTCTACATCAGGGAGCACGAGGGCTGCATGAAGTCCGACATCTACAGGGACATCATCCGCTCGACCCGTTTTCCGGATAAGCTATCCCTTCTGGAACTCAGCGGGCTGATAAGGGTTGATGGAGGTAGGGTCACCAGCATACACCTCACGGATAAGGGTCGGATCATCGCCGAGTACCTGTACGAGATGCAGGCCCTGATGGCCGATACGAAAACCTGAAGAGAAAACATGGGTAGAACAGGGATGAACCCTGGCGGGTTCGCTTCTGCTCTACCCTTTTATTATGTCTGCTGATCGGTTGAATCCGTGTCTGTTAGGACCTTCACTCGATCAGGTCGATCTTGTTCTTGTTGCAGTCGGCGTACACCTTGGCGATGGCGTTCTTCATGATGGTGTCGGGGACGTCCTCGACGTACTCCCTCTTCCAGTCGAGGGTGGGTCTTCCGAACTTGACCATGCCGGGCTTGCCGAGGTCGCAGGACTCCTCGGCATCGAGCATCTTGATCTCGAGCCCCTCGATGATCTCGGGGATGGTCCTGCCGTTGATGTACACCTCGCTCTTCCCCTCCTCGACGAGGGTGTCGGTGAACTTGCACGAGATGTCGGCCATCTGCATCTCGAAGATCAGGTCCTTGATGTACGAGGCCATCACGGCGTTGGTCCTCCTGCGGATGGTCGGGTCGTCCGGGTCCTGGGAGGTGTGCCTGTACTCGATGTCGATCATAGCCATAGTGAAGGGGAATGTAACGACGTTAAATATACTTGACGCAAGCATCCGCACATCTTGTTTATCAAACATCATCGGATACGCCGTGCCATGAGGCCCTTCCACGCCGCGATCGTCGTCATAGCAGCGATCCTCCTGGTCGCAGCCGGTGCGACGTATCTTCTCACGCAGGACGACGGGTGGTCCATAACATATGAGACCGACGGAGGGACCCTGCCCGACGGGGCGCCCGTCTCGTATCACGAGGGGGATTCGTTCGCGCTCCCCGTGCCGACGAGGGACGGGTACGTGTTCATGGGCTGGAGCACCTCACCCGGCTCTTCGGACACGGTGGAGACCGTGGAGGGGCTGTCCGGGGACATCGTCCTGTACGCCTCCTGGATCGAGGCCGTCGAGCACAGCATAGAGTACGTCCTCGACGGGGGGACGCTGCCAGAGGGGAGCGTCCGCACGTTCATAGGCGGGGTCGGGGCGGTGCTCCCCATGCCCGAGAGGGAGGGCATGGTCTTCGCAGGATGGTTCGAGGATCCGGAGTTCACGACCCCCGTCGTCGTCCTGGGGAGGGACGTCCTGGAGGACGTCACGGTCTACGCCTGCTGGGACGAGGAGGTCCCGACAGGGACTGGATACATCTGGGAGGTCTCCGGCGAGTACTACAACGGGGACATCCGCCACACCGTGGAGGGCACGGTCCGGGAGGAGGTCCTGGCCGAGAGGGACGGGGCATACTACATCCAGACGACGTCCGACCTGACATACACATGGCCGACCGGTTCGACGACGGACGACAGCGTCAGGGGGCGCTGGAGCGACGGTGCCGGCGAGACCCTGACGTACGTCGGCATCGGGGAGACCGGGGGATACACCTGCACCGTCTGGGAGTCCGAGGACGGCACCCGCTACTGGCTGTACCACCTCACGCTGCAGGTCCGCGCCGAGGTCGACGACGGCACGACTCACATCGTCCACCAGTTGGCGGAGATGTACACCTTCGAGCCCGAGACGTCATTCGTCCCGGACGTCTCCGCCGAGTATCCGCTGGAGGTCCGCGGCGCCGGGACGGTCTTGATAGGGGACAGGCTGGAGCTGACCGCGGTCGGCGAAGGGTTCACCGGGTGGTACTCCGGCGGCGAACTGGTCACGACCGAGAGGACCCTCGTCGTGGACAGGGTCGATCCCACATGCAGCTACGAGGCCAGGTCCTTCGACGGCTACACCGTCCTGGACCAGACCGCGGTGGGACTAGGGGACCTGGGATTCGCCGACGGATCCGTCATCACCGACTGGGACGGGAACGTCGTGACGGGATACGGGTCGCTGGAGCCGGGATACTACGTCGTCACCGACGCCACGGGCGACGTCACCAGGTACCTGGAGTTCTTCATCGAGGATGCCAGGGTGTTCGAGCACACATGGACGTTCGGAGGCGTCACGTACACCATACGGCTGGATATGCTGTACAGCGACGTCTTCGGGTACACGTACTCCGACCCCTACGGTAACATCCGCCTGTCGCTGACCGATCCGGCCTACGTGTCGAACTACCACACCGTCGACGACGGGACCCTACTCGAACTGATGAGGATGCTCTCCGCCTACGGCTCCGGCATGGACCGTACGGAGTTCGCCAGGTTCGTCCTGTCCTTCGTGCAGACGATACCGTACGTGACGGACGAGGACTCCGTCGGGGAGAGGGAGTACTGGAAGTACCCCCTGGAGACGCTCTGGGACGGTGGAGGCGACTGCGAGGACTCGACCATCCTCTACGACACGCTGATGCTCATGGCCGGATACGACGTCGCCTTCGTGCTCTTCCAGGACCATGCGATGTCCGCCGTGTCTGTGGATGTCGACGGCCACTCCCTGACCAGGGACGGGATAGTCTACGTGTTCTGCGAGACGACGACCGTGTCCGAGATCGGGCTGACCTCGAAGGGCCACACGGAGGACGATGTCTACTACTGGTGCCCGGTGGTAGTGGGCTCCGGGACGCACACCGATAAGAATCCGTGATGACTTCACCGGTGCATGGGTATCAGGCCATCGGTTTTCATGGGGCGCGTCCGTGCGGCACGTCCCCTGGTCCATCACATAACCAACTACGTCACGGTGAACGACTGCGCCAACGTCTGCATCTGCGCGGGCGGGTCGCCGGTCATGACAGACGGAGAGGACGTCGCGGACATGGTCGCCATCTCCTCCGCCACTGTCGTCAACATAGGGACCCTGAACGCGAGGACGGTCGCGTCGATGGAGGTCGCGTTCGGGACCGCCTCCGGGAAGGGGATCCCCATGCTCCTAGACCCGGTCGGCGCGGGCGCCACCCCGTACCGCACAGAGGTCGCCGAGAGGCTCATGGGCATGCATCCGACGGTCATCAAGGGGAACGCCGGGGAGATCGGGGTGCTCTCCGGGCTCGGGGGCGACGTGAAGGGCGTTGACTCCCACGGATCCTCGGACGTCGCCTCCGCCGTGGAGACCCTGGCGCGCGCCACGGGGTCCATCGTGGTCGCCACCGGCGAGACGGACTACGTCTCCGACGGGAGCGTCACGTACAGGCTGGAGAACGGGACGGACATGCTGGGCAACGTGTCCGGGACCGGGTGCATGGTGTCCTCAGTGGTCGGATGCTACATAGGAGTCTGCGGCAGGAGCATAGACGCGGTGGCGTCGGCCGTCACTGCGTTCAACATCGCGGCGGAGGTCGCCGTCACGAGATGCGGGGGACCCGGGACGTTCAGGCCCGCCCTCTTGGACGCTATGTTCAATCTCGACGGGGAGACCCTCGACGACAGGGCGAGGTGCGAGAGGGCATGATCGACGACATCCTGGAGTTCAACAGGCGCTTCGTGGAGGGCAGGGGATATGAGCGGTACGTCACCACCAAGTACCCCGACAAGAAGCTCGCTATAGTGACCTGCATGGACACCCGGCTCACCGAGCTGCTCCTTGCCGCCCTGGGGCTCAGGAACGGGGACGCCAAGATAATAAAGAACGCAGGTGGGAAGGTCACTGGACCGTTCTCCGCGGAGGTCAGGAGCCTGCTGGTCGGGATCTACGAGCTGGGCGTCGAGGACGTCATGGTCGTGGGCCACACGGACTGCGGGGCCCAGCACATCAACGGTCCGGACATGATCGAGGCGATGAGGTCCCGCGGGATTTCCGACAGGGCCATCGAGACGTGCAGGTACTTCGACGTGGACTTCGACGAGTGGCTCTGCGGTTTCGACTCCGTGGAGGAGTCCGTGAGGTCGTCCGTCAGGATCCTGGAGGAGCATCCCCTGATACCGGATGACGTCCGCATATGGGGATTCGTGATCGATTCCGTGACGGGTGAGCTGAGAAGGGTCTGCTGATCAGAGCATCTTGAGGCTGCCGGTGACCTGGTCTATGTCGCTGCAGGGGGCCGGCCCGATGCCGACGCACGTCTGGCTGCCGGGCTCGACCTGCGTCCTTCCGGCGTCGGTGATGATGCATGTGTAGAGGCCGTTGCTGCGGGCCTCGTTCATGTACCTGATCATCTCGTCCCTGTTGGCGACCTTGAGGACGACCTTCTTCTGCCCTCCGGACATCCATGCGTCGAACGACTTCCTGTCCATCTTCTGCGCTCTGAGCGCGAGCTCGACGGACGCGTGTCCGACCTGGGCGGCCATCTTCCCCTTCCCCATGTCGAGGTCCATCCTGACGAGGACGACGATCTTGTACTCCTCGTCCGCTCTGACGCTCTTGAATCCGAAGCCCATGCCGGCACCAACCTCCAGGTTGTAGTTAACGTTTAGGGGAGTGCGATCCCGCTCCCCTCGCCCGCTGACTGCCCGTAGTACGTGAAGCGTCCTCCCATGTACCCGTACGACTCGTCGACGCAGCCGAGGGGGACGTCTCCCTCGTCCACCTCCGTGATGTAGTAGGAGGTCCCGTTCTGGCTTACCCTCAGCTGATGGTAGCCTTCCGGGACGGACGAGGGCCCGGAGTAGCTGTCAAGGGACACTGCGACGAACCCGTGGCCGTTCACAACCGCGATCCCGGCGTCGTATCCGGATGCGATGAGGATCGATGCCGCGAGGACGGCAAGGTCGCCGGAGTCCCCGACCGAGGTGTAGAGGGTCTCGGCGGGGAAGGCCCAGTATGTGGATGCGGAGTGGTAGTACGTGTCGGAGCCGACGGTGAAGCAGCTCTGGACGAAGTCAAGGATGTAGTCCGCGTACTCCTGGCCGGATGTCGATGCGCCGGGGTTGCGGGAGAGGTAGGCGTTCCTGAGCCTCTCGGAGAGGAGCTCCACCGATCCGCCGGTGCCGATGAACGCGGCTCCGCTCTCCGCGGTCGGGCTGTGCCTCCTGTCGTCGGGGACCCCGTCGGCGTTGATGCACTCCAGGAACTCGTCCAGGGAGACGTCGACGTAGACCGAGTACGACTCGCCGTCGTGGACGAAGCTGTACTGCACATGGCTGTTGCCCAGGTAGTCCATCACACCCACGTACACGGCCTCCGAGCCGTCATCCGCGATGCAGTGTACCGTCACGGTGTACCTGCCGAGGTCCGGGCTGACCCAGGTGAGGTCCGCGGTGTCCTTCGTTATCGCCTGCGAGGTGTTGGAGTACTCGTCGCGAAGGATCCATGTGAACGTGGAGAACCCTTCGGAAGCGTAGTCGGAGAGCCATATCGACAGCTGACCCGACGAGTCCAGGCGGGCGGACATGTCGCCGTCATCGAAGGCCCCGCTGAGCTCGATGAACGAGGTGTCCGATACGATTATGGCGTCGTCGGAGGGCTCCCCGTAGCCGGGGGTGTCGACGGAGCCATGATCGTCCGCGGGGGTGCCGAGGGCCAGGAGGACGGATATCACCGCCACGATGACGACGGTGATGACCGCCGCCGAGGCGAGGTGCCTGAAGCGCATGTCGTCCTGGACATCCATGAGGATGAACCTGAGCTTGCGCTTGTGCCTCCTGCCCTCCAGGTTGTGTCCGCAGTGTGGGCAGAACGGGACGTCGTCGGTGACGTCCTCGCCGCAGTTCGGACATTTCATGGTATCCGTCAGTAGATCCCGACGTGCCTGTAGCTGATGACCACGTCCTCGTCGCCGATGTCGAACGTGACCGAACGGTCCATGGGCTGGAGCACGAGGCTCGTCTCCTGTCCGCCGAGTGTGACCATGCTGATGCTGACGGGCCCGTTGGTGCTGACGAACCTGAGGGACACGGTGCTGTCCTCCGCGACTCTCAGAACACCTGTGGCGAACCAGCCGTCCGCCTCGAAGCTCCCCTCCAGGTGGACGTTCACGTAGTCGCGCGGCAGGTCCGCGGAGCTGAGGCCGGTGACCTCGTCGACGCCGCAGACGATCCTGTCGAAGAGGAACTCCTGCGATCCCGTGTCGATGTACATGCCGTCGGACGCGGTCACGGACACGACGGTCCCGGCCGTGACCCAGAGCCCGCCGACAACCTCTGCGTACTGGTCCGCGGGGATGTAGCCGTTGAAGGAGTACGCGTAGGAGTCGGAGACGGAGGATCCGAAGGTGTACAGGGAGTAGCTGAGGTTCTCGTCGTCGGGCAGGTCCAGCAGGGTGATCGGCTGGAAGGTGATGTTCTCGTCGATCGTCATAGTGAAGGTGCCGTCCTCCTCGGAGAGGTACATGTCCAGCGGATAGGCCATGCCGTTGTCGACTACGCCTATGTCGAACGGTTCCCCGGTGAACGTCATCGTGAACTCGACGGTCTGCTGACGGTCCACGACCAGAGGCATCTGGATCTCGTCGCCGGTCTCGTCGTAGAAGAGCACGCCGTCGCATCCCTCCGCGAGGTTGACGGTCAGCTGGTCGGCGTAGGTGTCCTGGTTGTCCCCTCCGGAGAATCCGAAGACCAGGATCGCGGCGAAGAACGCTACCATCACGAATCCTGTGATGTACCTGACTGTCCTGGTGGGCCTGTTGCCCTCCTTCACGCTGCGGTTGAGCAGCGCGGTCTTGACGGAGGATGTCCTCTTCTTCTTGGACTTGGATGCCGATGCGTCGGGCAGCCCCTCGACTGCGACCCCCTCCATGGGGGTCATGCTGAGCGCGGGGTAGATCTCCTTGAACGAGACCTTCCTGTCCGCGGGAGTGTCCTCGGACACCCTGACGAAGATTCCGTTGCTGGCCATCTCCAGTCCCTGGTGGGCCATGCCCTTGACGAAGGTCATGGCAGGGGACATCTCCGACTCTGGGTCGTCGCTGGTGATTCCGATGGTCAGCGGGTAGATGGACACGACGTTGAGCGAGAGGCCGATCGCCTTGGCGATGTCGGACATCTTGCCGAAGAACACGTCGAAGTTGCGCGGGCCGTCGTTGCCCGCCACCCTCATGTACTTGGCCCCCAGGACGACCATCATGTAGTCGGTGTCGAAGCCCAGTCCCTTGAGGGAAGAGAGCAGGTACAGGAGGTACCCCTCCATGAACGCGTTCTCCTTGGACCTGACCCCGGACATGATGTCGTGGATCTCGGAGGAGTCCCTGTTTATCGGGCGGGACTTCTTCATGAGGATGGAGCACGACATGCCGTAGTAGGCTGTGCCGGACTCGGAGTAGAACACGGTGATGACGCCGTCCTCGACCATCCTCAGGATGTTGGAGGTCACGGTGGACCTGGGCGCCTCCACCTTGTTGACGATGTCCGTGATGCACAGCGGTCTCTCGTAGACCGCGTCGACGATGTCGATCTGGACGGGGCTGGTGATGAGCCCCACGGATCCGTCGAGGTCGACCATGAGGAACCTGTCGACCTCCGCCGACTGGTGCAGTGACATGTTGATGTAGGGCTCGGGCCTCTTGTCGACCCTGTCGTACACGACCTTGAACCTGGACGTCTCGCCCGACGAGAACTCCTCGGTGGAACTGACGGCGTAGGTCTTGCCCGTCGCGTTCTCCACCGCGCGGCAGACGAACTCGGTGAGCATGTCCATCTTGGACGACATCACCCTGTCGCCCTCGAACACGAGGGTGAGGGGGTTCAGCGCGAAGATGCTGAACTTGAACCCGGTGATCCTGGCGAATGACTCCTTGATCTTCAGGATGGAGTCCTCCAGGCTGCCGGTGCCTATGTCGATCTTGAGGGAGTCCGCGAGCTCGCGGGCGTACTTCGCGCGGAGCTGGTCCAGGCTGAGCCCTATCTCGGCTGCGTAGCAGTCCAGCATGTTCGCGACAGACGACATCCCGCTGTAGTAGCGGGACGGGTCCGTGAACGTATCCCGGCACTGCTCCTCGGCGCCCTCGTAGGGCTGCTTCGAGCCCGCGATCTTCAGCGCGAGGTTGGAGTAATAGACCGATTTCTTGTCGGCGTCCGGCTTGAATCTGATGATGACGCCCGACTCGGTCATCTTGTCGAGAACGAAATGCAGGGAAGACGAGGGTATTCCCAGGGAGGCCGCGATGTCGCTGGGCCTCTTGCTTCCGCTGCAAAGCTCGTTGTAAACGGAGATCTGCAATGGATCAGTGAGGGGGACCACGCCCTTCTCGGTGAGCAGCACCGTGAAGTTGCGCAGATACTCATCTTGATTGCCCATACCGTCCAAATCGGCTTGTCTGATATTATAATTAACGAGGGATGCTCGGAGGATGTGTAACCCCCGGCATCACTCTATCCTGCGGGACAGCCTCTGGACGAGCTCCGACGGTTCCTGCTCGGTCATCGCCGAGGACATCACCGCCGCACCCGCGGCACCGCACCTCATGACCTCCGGGTAGTTGTCCGGGGTGATGCCGCCGACGCCGTAGACCGGGATGTCGACCGCGTCGCAGATGGCCTCCAGGAACGGCACGCCGCGCGGGTCGGAGTCCTTGCAGGCGGTGTGGTAGACGTGCCCCGCGAGCACGTAGTCCGCCCCGAGGTCCTCCGCCTCCTTCGCCTGCTCCACGGAGTGGACCGAGGCGCCGACGAGGGAGAAGTCGCCGAAGTCCTCGGTCTCCTTCATCAGCTGCATGGGGAGGTGGATCCTGCAGATGTTCAGCTCCCTTGTGACCTCCATGTTGGAGTTGATGGCAAGCGGGACGTTGTGCCTCTCGCAGATCTCCAGGCACTGGGCCGCCAGGGAGAGCAGCTCGTCGTCGCTGAGGTCCTTCTCCCTGAGTATTATCATCTCCGGATGGGCCGCCGCGAGCAGTCCTACCTGCTCCAGGAACGGCCTCGCGCAGAGATTCCTAGCTGTTATCACTATCATGTTCTCACGTAGTCCGTCATCACTGGCTGGAGCCCCTTGCGGCGAAGCGCCTCGGTTATCTCGGCCAGGTCCCTCGGGTCCGAGATGACGAACTGGCCGTCTCCGTGAGCCTCTCCGCTGTGCTCGCCGATACCAACACTGACTCCTGCGGATATCTTTGTTGCGCTCAGTCCGACGATCCCGTCGCGGAACACGGGGCGCTCGCGGGTGGATATGGTCTGTCCCGCGAACGGCAGGAATATGCGGTACGCCAGCGAGACCTGCAGCAGCTGCGCCTCCGTGACGGCCACGTGGTTGTCGACCCCGCCCGCGGGCCTGAGCCTGGGCAGGGACATGGAGGTCTCCGCGTGGGGGTAGTGCCTCTGGATCTCCATCGCGTGCAGTCCGCAGGCGAACGCGTCCTTCCTGAAGTCGTCGCGGAGCCCCAGGAGGGTGCCGAACGCCACTCCCCTCATCCCGCCCCTGAGCGCCCTTTCCTGGGCGTCGAACCTGTACGAGAAGATCCTCTTGGGTCCGGCGAGGTGGAGCTGCTCGTACCTGATGGGGTCGTAGGTCTCCTGGAAGACGGTCACGTAGTCGGCGCCGCAGTCGTGGATGTGCGCGTATTCGTCGGAGTTCATCGGGTACACCTCGATGCCGACGGTCGAGAACCTCTCGGAGGCGAGCCTCACGCACTCGCCGATGTAGCCCACGTCCGATCTCGCCCTGGACTCGCCGGTCAGGATGAGGACCTCCTTCAGACCGGTGGCTGCGATGGCGTCGAGCTCCCTCTCGACACCTTCAAGGTCAAGCGCGGCCCTGTTGATGCGGTTCCTGCAGTTGAACCCGCAGTACACGCACTCGTTCGAGCAGTAGTTTGACACGTAGAGCGGGGTGAAGAGGCACACGGAGTTCCCGAAGTGCCTGCGGGTCTCGTCCCTGGCCCTCTCCGCCATCTCCTCGAGGTGGGGCTCGGCCGCGGGGGACAGGAGCGCGGCGAAGCCGTCGATCCCGCACTCGCCCTCCAGGGCGTCCATGACGTCCCTCTCGGTGAACGACACCGGGTCGTAGGCGGAGGTCTCCCCGAGCACGGTGTCCATAATCCCCGAGTCGAGCATCTCCATGTTGTCCAAGTAGTCCATGGCGTCCGTGTGCTTCCTTGATGCCACGGGCCTCACTCCCTGAGGAACCCGGTCAGCGGGCTGGAGGCCTCGGCCCTGCCCTCCAGGACCCTGCCGGGTCCGGAGAGGTACGCCAGCCTCCCGGCCTCTATCGCCATTCTGAAGGCCCTCGCCATTCCGGGGATGTCCCTGGCTGTGGCGACGGCGGTGTTGGCCATGACCGCTGCGCATCCGATCTCCATGGCCTCGCAGGCCTGGGAGGGCCTCCCGATCCCGGCGTCGACTATCACGGGGAGGTCGACCTCCTCGACGATCATCTTGACGAAGTCCCTGGTGAGGAGGCCCCTGTTGGACCCTATGGGGGCGCCGAGGGGCATGATCGCGGCCGCGCCAGCGTCCGCCATGGCCCTGGCGGCCGTCAGGTCCGGCATCATGTACGGCATGGGGATGAAGCCCTCATCGGCCAGCATCCTCACCGCCCTTATCGTCTCGCAGTTGTCCGGCAGGAGGTACTTGGTGTCGCGGATGATCTCTATCTTCACGAAGTCCCCGCACCCGAGCTCCCTGGCGAGCCTGGCTATGCGGACGGCCTCCTCGGCGTTCCTGGCCCCGGACGTGTTGGGGAGCAGGGTGATGCCATCGGGCATGCTGTCGAGGATGTTCCCCTCTCCGGGTGAGCTGGCCCTGCGGACGGCAAGGGTGGCCATCTCCACCCCTCCGTTCTCGATTACGGCGCGGGTGATGTCCAGCGAGAACTTCCCCGAACCCAGAATGAACCTTGATTTGAACCTGTGTCCCCCGATGATGAGATCGTCCGACATGTTGATCGGTCGGGGGATGGGCGCTGAAAATTTACGGTTTGTCGTCTCCGAGGACAATGCGGACGGCCATGTTGGCGACGTGGCCCGCGCACACCATGACCCTCGCCGCGGTCAGGCCCGGACCCTCGCCGGATTCCGAGAACCCGTCCCCGCACACGTACAGGCGCGACATGCGCCTCTCGGTGGCGATCAGGTTGGAGCTCCCGAATCCCGCCATCCCGGAGCACGAGACCACGACGGTTCCTGATGTGCCAGACAGGATGGACTCCACGAGCATGGCCTTCATCTCCGGACGGTCGAAGCACTCGCAGACGACATCGCATCCGGAGAAGACGTCGCAGGCGTTCTCTTCCGTGACCTCGCCGTCGAACACCTCCAGGTCGAGGTCCGGCTCGATCCCCAGGAGGCTCTCCGACAGCGCCTCGGTCTTCCTCCTCCCGACGTCGGACGGGACGTAGCACTGGCGGAACAGATTGGTAGGGTCCACGGTGTCGAAGTCGGCTATTACCATGCGGCCGACGCCGGTGCGGGCCAGGGCGGTCGCCACGTGGGAGCCCATCCCGCCGCATCCGGCCACTCCGACCTTCGCCTGTGCCAGACGTTCCGACGCCTCCCGAGGGAGCGGTGACCGTCTCATGTCATCCGCCGCCCACGAAGCTGACGATCTCGATGCGCTGTCCGGGTGCGAGAACGGTCGATCCGCGCTCTCCCCGGGGGCAGATCGTGCCGTCGATCTCCATCGCGACCCTGTCGGTCCTGTGGCCTAACAGGTCCAGGAGGCCCTCGGCGGTGGTGCCCTCGGGGACCTCGGTCCCGATGCCGTTGACTGTGACGATCATGTCAGAGGAACTCCGGCGGTATGTGAGGTCTGACCTTGAGTATCAGGTCCCTGAGCTCATGGGCCGCGGCGGCGACGTCGTCCTGCGCGACGACGGCGGAGACCACGGCGGCGGAGTCCGCTCCCGCCCTGATGACGTCCTGTATGTTACCGCGGTTGATGCCTCCGATGGCCACCACGGGTATGTCCACCGCCTGCCTGACCTCGAAGACTGCTCCGAGACCGACGCCCTGCATGGCGTCCGGCTTGGTGCTCGTCCGGAACACCGCCCCGACACCGACGTAGTCGGCCCCGCCCTCCTCTGCGGCCACGGCCTGCTCCACGTTGTCGACTGAGATCCCGATGATGGCGTCGTCCCCCATCAGCCTCCTGGCCGTCTCCAGCGGTATGTCGGACTGTCCCAGGTGGACGCCGTCCGCGCCGGATGCCATGGCGATGTCGACCCTGTCATTCACTATGAAGAGCCTGCACATCTCGTCGGCGTACTGGCGGATCAGGTTGGCCTGCTCCAGCATGGCCCCTCCATCGGCGTTCTTCATCCTGAGCTGGACAACGTCAGCCCCGCCCTCGTATGCCATCCTGGCAACCTCGGCGTCGCTGCGGCCCTTGGACAGCTGGCTGTCCGTGACGACGTACAGATCGAACATGCACCGTGCTAGACTGGGATACGATAAAAATGTAGTCGAGGACCGTTCGGAACGGCCGTGCTCATCCCTGTCAAGCTTACATCATATACCCGGTGGGAGATGGGGTGTCGATCACATGGCAAAGCCGGACAGGAGCATCCCCATAACGGCCAGACCGACCTTCAGGAAGGACCTCGTCGAGATGATAGTTTCAGTCCTGGTGATGTCGTTCGGCGTGGTGCTGACCGTCAAGGCCCAGATGGGGGCTTCGCCCATCGTCTCGCTGCCGAACGTCCTCAGCGGCGTGGTCGGGATGTCCCTGGGGACCACCGTGTTCATCGTCTACTTCATCCTGATCCTCATCGAGTGGGCCCTCATCAGGGATCGCAGCAGGATCCTCCTGACCCTGAGCCAGCTTCCGTTCACCATGCTGTTCAGCGTGTTCGTCGACCTGATCGTCTGGATGCTGGGGGGATGGGTGGTCTCCGGTCCCGTGGAGCAGTGGGTCCTGGTCATCGTCGGGACGGCGATCATAGGCTTCGGATGCGTCCTGGAGATCGACGCGAACATCTCGATGCTGGCGGACGACGGGCTGGTGCTGGCGATAAGCCAGGTGACCAAGGTGCGTCTGGACAAGGTGATGATCATCTTTGACATATGCTTCGTCGCGTCCGCTTTCATAGTGTCATACGCGGCCTTCCACGACTTCGTCGGGGTCGGATGGGGGACGATCTTCGCCGGCATAACCCTGGGCCTGTTCGTGAGGCTCTTCACGAAGGTCGTCAAGGGGTACATCCGGAAGGACGGCAGCATCGTGATGTGACCGACGACATCTTTAATGAATGATCGTGCATGCACGGTGCATGAGCATCCTCTACCGCTACGGGAGCACCTACTACATCAACATGACAAACAGGTGCCCATGCAGATGCGTCTTCTGCGTCAGGGACTCCACGCCCCGGCTGGGCGACACCGATTCCCTGTGGCTCGACCACGAGCCCACGGTCGACGAGGTAATGGAGGAGCTCAGGAAGGTGGACCTCTCCAAATCCAGGGAGGTCGTCTTCTGCGGATACGGAGAGCCGACGGAGAGGTTCGAGGACGTCCTGGAGTGCGCCAGGAGGATCAAGGCGGAGTTCGGGAAGCCCGTCCGTCTAGACACCAACGGCCTCGGGAGCCTCATCAACGGCAGGGACATCGTTCCGGAGATGGAGGGGGTCATTGACTCGGTGTCCATCAGCCTCAACGCGCCGAACTCCGATGAGTACCAGGAGGTGAGCAGGCCGTCCTTCGGGGACGAAGCCTACCCCGCTGTGCTGGAGTTCATCAGGGAGTGCAGGGAGCACATCTCCGGAGTGACGGTCTCTGTCGTCGGAGGCTCGATCAGCCAGGAGTCCGAGGACGAGTGCGCCCGCATGGCCCATAAGATGAACGTCAGGTTTAGGGTCAGGTGACCTCCGATCGGTCTCAGTTTATTGTTTAGCGACCGTTGTTAATTCCGCAACCGTATTATATTATCATTTCACATCAGCGCTATCGATAATTTAATCACATGATAATATCATAATAAAGATAGAATAAATGATTTAAAAGGTGAAAAAGATGATATAATGACGATTGCATCAATAATCATGGCTATCAACAACTCAAAGAACTCGAACAACGGACCGAATTCTACCATCAATATCGTCCCTAGCTCAGATCTCAGGAACAATTATTCGAGGATTCACGACCTGAGCACCAGTACTGGGGAGCCCGTATACATCACGAAGAATGGCTACGCAGATGGGGTTTTCTTCAGCATGGAGGCCTTCGAATCGTATCAGAATAAGCTCATATTGAGGTTCGAAAGGGAGGTCATGGAGAAGAGATACTACGAAGACATCATCTCAATGTCTAGGGGCGAAGGTTGCACTCCGCAGGAAGCCGCGGACAAGATCAGAGCGGAGCTGGGCGTTTGACCGAATACGATGTCAGACTACATCGTGGAGCCACCGCCGATCTCAGCATGATTGTCAGATACATACGTGATGATCTCGGGAGCCCGATGGCTGCAGATACGTTCCTAAACCAGGCCGTGGAAGCTATGAACTCCCTGGCATCAATGCCTGAGAGGAATCCTGTGGTGCATGATCTCGGCACCGACGAAGTGACCTTCAGATGGATGCCGGTCAAGAATTTCGATCTCATCTACTATGTGGATCAGACCAGGCATAGGGTGTACGTAGTTGGAATCGTGTATGCGAGGGCGTCCGAGGATACGATTAGATTGAGGACCGCTCGGATCATCGATGCCATGGATGACCGCCGAGGTGTTCACCGAGGTATTTTTTACAATCCGAGTGGCGACTCCATCAGCCAAGAGTCAGGGCGAGTGCGCCAGGATGGTCCAGGGTATGAACGTCAGGTTCAGGGTCAGGTGAGGTCCTGTTGTCAGAGGTCGACCATGTCGAACCTCTCGACGGCCATCATGTAGGTCAGAACCAGCGCCGCGAGTCCGATCGCCAGGCACACGGCGGATCCGACTGCCAGGTTCCCGCCGGTGACGGCATCCGTGGCCACAAGGGCGACGACGGCCGCCGCCAGGTACGCGAACTGCCCTGTGATGCACCGGAGCAGCGACACATCGTCTTTGGGGCGGGACAGGGTCACCATGCCCGCGTATCCGATTCCTGCGAGATAGGTCCCGATTCCTAGTCCGGCAATGGCGACGTTGAAGAGTCCCGGATCCATGACCAGGGAGCATGCCACAGGGACGACCGCCAGCGGTACCGAGAACACCATGAGCGCCGAGAACCTGGCTCTGACGAAGTCCCTGCGGCCTATCCCGGACGAGACCGCGAAGGCCGCCCACCCGTTCTGACGGTCGGAGGCGGACAGGCCGTTGACGGCCCATGCCGCGCCGATCATCGGGAACACTATCCCGACGATCCCGACGTGCAGGGCCGAGATGGCGGCCGCCACGACCGCCATCGACAGGTAGGGGAACAGGCGGCGCAGGTCGTAAACCAGGAGTCCGAACATCTCAATCGCCGTCCCCGCCCCTTCTTTCCTCAGAGGTCCCTGGCCTCGAACCTGGACACAGACGCCCTGTAGGACACGGCGACCACAACCAGGCACAGGATTGCGACAATCCCCATCACGGGGATGATGTCGCCCAGGATCTCCGACACGACCGCGGATGCGGACACGAGTCCGATGATGGCGACGACGGTCACGATTATGGAGATGTACTGCCCCTTGGTGCTGTCCCCCGTGACGAAGTAGACCGCTATCGTGAGTCCGCAGATGACGAGAGCCAGCAGAAGGCCTGTGAAGATCATCTGCAGCGTCATGATGTAGTCGACGTTCCCATCGACGACACCGAACGCAAGCATGAGGACGATTCCCAGGCAGCATCCCACAACGGAGGCGACGGCACCGGTCATGTACTTGGACAGGACGATGTCCTTCCTGCGAACGCCGGAGGAAACAGCGAACAGGTCCCACTTGCACATGTCATCGACAGCCAGGCTGCTTCCCACCATCGTCGAGAAGAAGATGGGAGCTATCATGAACATCAGGCTCTGGTCCCTGAAGATGCTGATGAAGACCACCGCGAATATGCCCATTGACACGAACGCCGTCCTCATGTTCCAGAGGTCCTTGGAGACCAGCGCCATCATGAGGAATCACCCCTGATGATCATGACCATGATGTCGTCCAGGGTCGCAGGGTCCACCACGAGCTCCGGGAAGGCCTCGGCAACCCCGTGTCTGTCTGCGACGAGAGCCTGGCACGAGAACTCCTCGCGTCTGAAGGCGATGATGTCGTCGCCGATCGCCCTGACACGCTCCTCGGATCCCTTGGCGATGCCGTAGTTCTCCAGGATCTCGTCCTTCGGGGCATTCATGACTATCCTCCCCTTGTGTATGAAGACGATGTAGTCTGCGATCCTCTCCAGGTCGGAGGTGATGTGGGACGACATGATGACGCTGCGGTTCTCGTCGGTGACGAATCCGCCGATCAGTTCCAGGAACTCGTCGCGGGCAGCCGGGTCCATGCCGGCCGTGGCCTCGTCCAGTATCAGCAGCTTCGGGTCATGGGAGAGGGCGACGGCGACCTGGATCTTCATCCTCATTCCGCGGGAATATTCCCTGACCTTCTTGTCCATGGGTATGGCGAAGCTGGTCATCAGCTCCGTGAACTTGTTGCCGTCCCATTGCGGGAACAGGTGGCCCATCAGACGGTTCAGCTGTCTGCCGTCCATTCCTGTGTGGAAATGGCAGTCGTCGAACACGATGCCGACGTCCCCGGGCACACGGCCCTCCAGGGGTCTGCCCAGAAGCCTAACCTCTCCAGAGTCTATGCGGTTGACTCCGGTCATGCACTTGATCAGTGTGGTCTTGCCTGCTCCATTCTCACCGATCAGGCCGACGACGTAGCCCCGGGGTACGTCCAGGTCCGCCTCCAGCCTGTAGGTTCCCAGGGTCTTCACCAGGTCCCTGATCTCAACGATGTTGTCCAATTCACTCACCTTCGTACAGGATCCTGACCATCTCCAACAGCTCCTCCTCGGCGATGTCGCTCCTCTTGGCGACATCCACCGCGATGCGGACGTGCTCCTCTGCCAGCCTCAGGTTGGCCTCGCGGAGGAGACCCGGGTCCTGGGCAGCGACGAAGCTTCCCTTGCCGGCGACCGTCTCGATGAACCCCTCAGCCTCAAGGTCGTTGTACGCCCTCTTGGTGGTGATCACGCTGATCCTCAGGCTCTGTGCCAGTGCGCGCATGCTGGGGAGGGGGTCGCCCGCCTTCAGCTGACCGCTCATGATCTGGCTCTTCACCTGGTCGGTGATCTGCTCGTAGATCGGTTTCCCGCTGGAGTTGCTGATGATGATCTCCATCTTCCTCTGACATCCTGTACGTTGTTGGTGTATATAACTGTATATGTACGATATACACAGTATTCACAGGTATACACAGTCCATGGCCGCTGACCATTTGAAGGTTTGCCTGGACCGGGTCCCCTATTTTATTATTAAGTAAAGCATGAAGTCCTAATGCTTTTATAATACGTCTTTAATCGCTCGGGCGGTAAAATGACTGGCGATGAGAAAAAGAAGAGAGACCCTATTTTCACGGTCTGCTTCGTAGTATTCATCCTGGCCGCCGTATCGGTGGTCGGAGTCTACATCGACGAGCACTACCTGACTGAAGACACAACGAAGGCCGCATACGGTGACCAGGTCACCGTGAACTACACCGGTACATTCTACGCCTACTACGGCGAGGAGAACGCGGTCGTGTTCGACACCAGCTACAGAAGCATCGGCGAGAACGACGCCATCATCAAATCCAACAGCTTCAACAAGTCCAGCTACAGCACCCTGTCCTTCGAGGTCGGAGGAAACAAAGTGCTGACGGAGTTCGGAAACGCTGTCGTGGGCCACAAGGTCGGCGACAAGATCCAGGTCACGATCCAGAACGGATACCCCGCCGGTTCCGACTTCTACACCCAGTCCACCCAGGGGCTCACCGTCCCAATAGTTCAGGAGATGACTGTCAAACAGTTCGAAGCTCTCTACGACTACAGTCTGACCGACGGAGGCATGACCTACATCGACAGCACAGTCTACGGATGGCCCGCCACAGCATATGCTGCCGGCAACAATGTCTACATCACCAACATGCCCGAGGCAGGACAGACCTACACCTACATCCCCAACGGGGAGGTTTCCGACGGCGACGAGGAGACAGCGGACGACGGACACAGTTTCGGAACCACCACGTTCACCGTCACGAGCACCGACAACGGAGGCAACATCGTCTTCGACATCGCGTTCAGCGAGACCACCTCCGTGGGCGACAACGGCGACATCCAGATGATCCAGCTCGAGTTCGGAACCGAGACCTGGTACGTCACCAACGTCAGCAACGGTGAGTTCACCTACAAGACCTGCGATGAGGTTAGCAACGCGACTCTCTACTTCGAGATCGAGATTGTCTCCATCGAGTGATAAACCCCACCATTTTACCTCCCCGGGAGAGATCCCGGGGATTCATCAAATTTTGAATAATCTCCGGCTTACTCGCGAGATCTGTCGCCGAGTGTCCGGGCGGTGTCTCCGATCCACACGGCATATGGGTCGTTCTCCGAGGCCGAGAACATTCCTATCAGTGCCGCGAGCATCTCCATGTCCTTGTCCAGGTCGGCGTTCGTGTACTCGTCCGGGTCGCGGTTGATCGTCACCCTGTGACGTCCGTCCCTGCAGAACTCAATGATGTAGATGCAGAATCCCGTCCAGCTCCTGTGGATGTGGAGACGGCCGTCCTCCATGTAGGAGAACCACTTGTCCTCCATCTCCAATGGGACGTGCCCCCAGCTCAGGGTGTCCATCTGTTCCGGTGTGAGGTCCATGCGGAATTCCGCAACGACGTGCATCTCCGGCATGTCGCACGTCTTCCAATCGTCCCTTGTGGCCTTCCTCTCCGGGACCACGACCCTGGACTTTCCTGAGAAGGGGTTGAATGATATCGTACGCGGTGCGGGCATGTCATCTCCTCGTAAGAACATTCCCGAACGGGTCTTAAACGATTCCAATCCAGGGCGAGGGTTGAAGTCCGTCAGATCAATTCAAGCCTCATGGCATTCGCGCACACCACGATTCACGTGACCGATCTCGACAGGAGCATCGCCTTCTACGGCAGGCTTGGGATGGACGTGTCCCGGAGGTTCGGGCCGCCCGGACACGAGATCGCATTCCTGGGCGACGGCCCTACGAAGCTGGAGCTGGTGGCAGACGGGAAAGGGGGTGTGGACTATCCTGGGATATCAATAGGGTTCACCAGCGGCGACGCCGGGAGGCTCGTCAGGGACGTCGATGAGAACTTCGTGGGGCCTGTGACCCCGGCCCCGGGGGTTGAGTTCTATTTCGTGAAGGACCCGGACGGGTACACCGTCCAGATCCTCCAGGAGTGATCAGAGGATCTCCTCTAGCTTCGCCAGCATGTCCTCGGTGTCCTTGGCCAGGATCCTGATCACCCTGTCCTTCTTGGGACCCTTGTCGACGATGGCGTCGGGGATGCCCTTGCATTTCCTGAGGGCCTTCTCCGTGGCCTCGGAGAACTTGTCCTTGCCCATCTCGGCGGTGACCGAGGTCATCCCGACCTCCTCCATGACGTCCATGATGTCGTCGCCGTAGGCGATGCTCATGATGCAGCGGGTCTCCGGACTGTGCTTCATGACGGTCAGGAGGATGTAGGACAGCCCCTCGGCGGTGCCGAACTTGGCGGGTCCGTTCTTCCTCAGGATCCCGTTGTGGACGACCATCCTCTTGTCTATGGCGGCGATCTCCTCGGGTCCCGCCGCGTCCTTCAGGGCCATGGCGATGTTCATGCCGCCCTTGGGGACCAGTTCGTCAGGCACGGTGTCCACGATCTTCGCGGCCGCCGCGTCCAGGGCGTCGAGGACCTGGAACTTGTCCGTATCGCCCTTGAGCTTGACCATGGTGTTGACCACAACGTCCCCTTTCCCTATGGCGTACTGAGACGATATGGACTCCTGGATGAGTTCCCTGGACTTCAGGACGGCGTTGACGATGTCCAGTCCTTTGGCCATGTTCGCTGTGATGAACGAGGACAGGACGCATCCGCTTCCGTGGCCCGCCTTCCTCAGACGGGGGTACTCCATCTTCGTGAACTCGGAGGACAGGTAGAGGTAGTCCACGACGGTGGGCGTGTTGAAGTGTCCCCCCTTCATCAGGACAGACGATCCCTGCTTGCCTATGAGCTCGCAGGCGAGCATAAGGTCGTCCCTCGTCTTGATCTTCATCTTCGCCAGGACCTCAGCCTCGTGTTTGTTCGGTGTGACGAGCTCGCACATCGGCAGGAGCTTCTTCTTCAGCGCCGATGCGTATCCGTCATCCGACAGGGACGATCCCGTGCCGGACACCATGACGGGGTCGACTATGAGCGGCATCTCATGGTCCTCCAGGATGTCCGCCACGGTTCCGACGATCTCCGCGCTGTAGAGCATACCAGTCTTGACTGCCTTGATGTCGCAGTCCTTGAGCACAGCCTCCAGCTGCGCCTTGATGAACTCCTCCGGTATGGGGAGGATGCCGTCTACCCCGCAGGTGTTCTGCGCCGTGACGGCTGTGATTACTGAAGCGGCGTGGACCCCGACGACGGACATGGCCTTGACATCGGCCTGGATGCCCGCGCCTCCGATGGAGTCAGAGCCCGCCACTGTGAGTGCGGTTCTCATGCTGTGGTGCATGCTCTGTAACTATTAAAGGCGTTCAGAGCCCACTAAGGATTAAATAAAGAACCTGCCATCAGCGGAACCGATGAAGGTCTACAGCACTCACTTCATTCTCAAAGGCAAATCCGACTACAAGGACCTGGCTCCGGTGTTCCCGGACATCCTGAAGATGTTCCTCGAGGAGATCGGACAGACGCCTGAAGAGGAGGAGATTCTCCAGATGCTGATAGAGCTCAACATGATGGACCTCGAGCGCAACAGGAAGCCGGAGGGCTACAACCGTAAGGGTAAGGTCCGTCTAGTGTTCCCCATGGACAGGAAGGAGTTCTACATCAAGACCTACACCAAGAGCACCGACCTGTCGCACATCGCCGACAACATCAGCAACATGCTGACCGCCGCCGGCATAAGCTTCACGGTGAAGCAGAACGACAACGTCGAATTCGACTGATCGTCACCTGGAAATCGACGCGAGTCGGGCTCCGTATCAGAATCATCTGTCGGAGCGTCAGCTCTGCATCCGGGCATGATCAGCAGGGCGTCTCAAAAATCTAGATGGAAAAATGGAGGGGGAACGGATCCCCGCTCCGGTTTATCGTGTCAGTCCAGAAGGGCCTTCCAGCAGTTCTCTATGAGCTGGTTCTCCTGCCTGATGACCTCGTCCCTGAGCATGATCTGCTCTATGGCCTTGGAAATCTGGACGTCGGTGGACTGCGGGGAGGTTCCTCCGTAGGAGTTCCTGCGCTCGACGCACCTGACCACCGGGAGGATGTCGTAGACGTCCTGCTCGATCCTGTCGGAGAACTGTCTGAGCTCCTCGAGGGTCATGTCCTCCAGGTTCCTGCCGGTGTCGATGCTGTGCCTGACGGCGGCACCGACGATCCCATGCGCCTCGCGGAACGGGACGCCCTTGGTGACGAGGTAGTCGGCCAGGTCGGTGGCGTTGATCTGCCCCCTGCTGGTGACCTCGAGCATTCTGTCCCTGTGGAACGAGGTGGTGGAGACGACCTTGGACATCATCTGGGCGCTGGCGATGACCGTCGCCATCGAATCCATGACCGGGCGCTTGTCCTCCTGCAGGTCGCGGTTGTACGTCAGGGGGAGACCCTTGGTCATGGTGATCATGGTCATCAGCGCCCCGACGACAGCGCCCGTCTTCCCGCGTACGAGCTCCGCGATGTCGGGGTTCTTCTTCTGGGGCATGATGGACGATCCGGTGGTGTACCTGTCGTCCATCTCGATGAAGCCGAACTCCTGGGACGACCAGAGCACCAGCTCCTCGCAGAGGCTGGACAGGTGGACGGCGGTCTGGGCGGCGCAGTACGCCAGCTCTGTGACGAAGTCCCTGTCGCTGACCGAGTCCATGGAGTTCTCCGTGGGCTCCCTGAACGCCAGCGCCTCTGCGGTCATGCGCCTGTCTATGGGATACGTGGTCCCGGCGAGCGCGGCAGCACCCAGGGGGCACTTGTCCATCCTCCTGAACGCGTCGAGGAACCTGTCGGCGTCGCGGGAGAACTTGAAGGCGTGGGCCAGCATGTGCTGGGCCAGGGTCACCGGCTGGGCGTGCTGCATGTGGGTGAATCCGGGCATCACGGCATCGCCGTTGTCCTCGGCCACCTTGACCAGGGCCATCATGAGCCCGTTGACCGCCTCGGCGGCCTTGAGGGCGTCGTCCCTCAGGTACATCCTGAAGTCCGTCGCGACCTGGTCGTTCCTGCTCCTGCCGGTGTGCAGCTTGCCTCCGGCGGGGCCGATCGCCTGGGTGAGGCTGAACTCGATGCAGGTGTGGACGTCCTCCAGGGAGTAATCGAACTCGAAGGTGCCGTCCTTCACTTTGACGAGGATGTCCTTGAGTCCGGATATTATCTTGTCCGCGTCCTCGGCAGGTATGACTCCGCACTTCTTCAGCATCCTCACATGGGCGAGTGACCCCATGACGTCGTAGAACGCCAGATGGGAGTCCACGTCGAGGGAGGAGGTGAAGGCCAGGGTGGAGTCGTCCATCCCGGCCGAGAACCTTCCGGACCACAGGGCCTGCTGCAAGACGATCACTTCTTCTTGACGGCGTGGCTCTTCGCGGCGGTCCTTCCGGGGAGTCCCCAGACGTAGATGAACCCGGTCGCGGAGTTGTGGTCGAAGACGTCTCCCTCGGCGTAGGTGCTGAGTCCCTCGTCGTACATGGAGTACGGGGACTTCCTGCCGACGACGGTGGCGCTTCCCTTGTAGAGCTTCACGCGGACGGTTCCGGTGACGAACTCCTGTGTCTTGTCGACGAATGCCTGGATGGGCTCCATGAGTCCTCCGAACCAGAGTCCGTCGTAGACCAGCTGGCAGAACTTCTGCTCGATTCCGCGCTTGAACTCGATGGTGTCCCTGGGCAGGGTCATGGCCTCCAGGGCCTGGTGGGCCTTGATCAGGGTGACGGCTGCGGGGCACTCGTAGGTCTCGCGGCTCTTGATTCCCATGAGGCGGTCCTCGACGTGGTCGATCCTTCCGACGCCGTGGGCTCCGGCGATCTTGTCCAGCTTCTCGATGAGCTTGACACCGCCCATCTTCCTTCCGTTGAGGGCGACGGGGATTCCCTGCTCGAACTTGATCTCGATGTACTCGGGCTCGTTGGGTGCCTTCTCGGGGTCCACGGTGTTCTCCCAGACATCTGCCGGGGGCTCTGCCCAGGGGTCCTCGAGGATTCCGCACTCGCAGGAGCTGCCCCAGAGGTTCTCGTCCCTGGAGTAGGGGCTCTCCTTCTTCACGATGATCTCGATGCCGTTCTGCTTGGCGTACTCGATCTCCTCCTCTCTGGTGGTGATCCACTCGCGCATGGGGGCGATGATCTTCATGTTGGGGTCCTGGGAGACGATTCCGACGTCGAACCTGACCTGGTCGTTTCCTTTGGCGGTGCATCCGTGGGCGATGAACTTGGCGCCCTCGGCCTTGGCGACCTCGACCAGCTTCTTGGCGATCAGGGGTCTGGCGATGGCCGTGCTCAGGGGGTAGACGTTCTGGTACAGGGCGTTGGCCTTCAGGGAGGGCCAGACGTAGTCGGTGACGAACTCGTCGGTCACGTCGATGTAGTCCGCCTTGATGGCGCCGTTCCTGAGGGCGCGGGCGACGATGTCGTCCTTGCTGGGGGGCTGTCCGACGTTGATCGCGATTGCGATGACGTCGACGTTGTACTTCTCCTGGAGCCAGTGGATGGCGACGGAGGTGTCCAGTCCGCCGGAGTAGGCGAGGACGACCTTGTCTCTCTCGGCTTTCTTCTCTGCACTCTTGGCTTTGGATTTGCAGGCTGCCATTGTGATCGGAGTCTGTGATTGCCTTCTGGGATATATGCTTGGTTGGACGCGCGTGCGTGCGAAAACAAGCCGGATGGTCCTGTGTCTGAAAACAGACATGTTTTCCACCGGAGCAGAATTCCGATTCCGACACCTGTTTCACCGTGAAAACATGCTGTTTCCATGGTCACAGTCGGGTCTGCGGGACGCCAAAACCGTCCGTGCGGAAACTACTGATATTTCATGTGTCTGAAATGGAACAATACCTTTTTGAACACTTCATCAGTGGTGTCCGCACTACACTGTGTGATGGAAATGACCAGAATAGGCATCATAGGGGGCACGGGATACACCGGCAGCGAGCTGGCTCGCATCCTGTGCACGCATCCGGACGTCGAGATCGCAGCCATGACTTCCCGTCAGAACGCCGGTGTCAGGGTGGCGGAGGTCCACCCGTTCCTCAGCGGATACGTCGACATAGACTTCACCGAGAGGATCTCCGACACGAAGGACCTCGACCTCGTCTTCGTCGCGACACCCCATGGTGTGGCCATGAACGAGGTGCCGACGCTCCTAGACCAGGGGATCAAGGCAATCGACCTGTCGGGAGACTACAGGATGCACGATGTCTCCGTGTACGAGAAGTGGTACGGACACACCCACACCGATGTCGACAACCTCCAGAAGGCGGTCTACGGTCTTCCTGAGTTCTTTCGCGACGAGATCCGCGGTGCCGACCTGGTCGCCAACCCCGGGTGCTATGCAACATCAATAATACTGGCATGCGCCCCGCTGCTCAGGTCGGGGATGGTGGAGGAGGACGTCATAGTCGACGCCAAGTCCGGAACATCCGGAGCCGGCATGGTCCCCAGCGCCCGCACCCATCATTCGACGTGCGGCGAATCGATCATCCCGTACAGTGTCGGGACCCACCGCCACACCCCCGAGGTGGAGATGGCGGTGGACCGCTTCGCCGGTTCCCACATGAAGGTCACTTTCGTGCCGCAGCTGATCCCGATCGTCCGCGGCATCCTGTCCTCCTGCTACTTCGACCTGAAGGAGGAGGTCACACAGGAGGATGTCGACGAAGTGTACCGCGCCCAGTACGGCGGGGAGCGCTTCGTACATTACGTGAAGGCGCCGTCCATCCGCGCGGTCGTCGGCTCCAACCACGCGCAGGTGTCGTCGCGTCTGATAGGCGACAAGGTCGTCGCGTTCGGCGTCGTGGACAACCTGGTCAAAGGGGCCGCAGGACAGGCGGTCCAGTGCATGAACCTCATGCTCAATCTCAAAGAATCCGCCGGGCTGGACATGCCCGGACTGGGGGTCTGAACATGGTAGAGATAATAGATGGTGGAATCACGACGCCCCAGGGCTTCAAGGCCGCGGGGGTGCACAGCGGAGTCAAGTACCGCTCCCTGGACCTGGGGATGCTGTACTCCGAGGTGCCCGCGAGGGCGTACTGCGCATTCACGAGCAACAACGTCAAGGCCGCCCCCGTGCAGGTGATGATGGAGGAGAACTCCCCGACCCTGTCCGCGGTAGTGGTGAACAGCGGAAACGCCAACGCGCTCACCGGGCGCCGCGGGATTGAGGACGCCTATGCGATGAAGCAGGCGGTCGCCGCGGAGCTGAACCTGGACCCGAAGGAGGTCGGTGTAATGTCCACCGGTCTGATCGGCCGTTTCCTGGACATGCACAAGATCCGCTACGGAATATCCCGTGCCGCGCGCGAGCTCGACGTCGGACGCGAGGCGGACAAGCTGATCTGCGAGGCGATCATGACCACGGACACCATCAAGAAGGAGTGCGCCGTCCGCACCCGTCTCAGCGACGGGACGCTGGTGTACATAGCAGCCATCTCCAAGGGGAGCGGGATGATCGAGCCCCACGTCAAGGTGCTCCACGGGACCACCCTCACGATGATCACCACAGACGCCACCCTCGGCGACGACTTCGCCGACACCTGGCAGTCCATCCTCGACGACTCCATGAACATGGTGTCGGTCGACGGCGACCAGTCCACCAACGACACATGCATCCTCATGGCCAACGGGATGTCCAAGTCCAAGCCCGCGGACCACGACCCCGAGTTCGAGGCCGCCCTGCGCCTGGTCATGACGAAGATCGCCCGCACCATCGCCATGGATGGCGAGGGAGCCACCAAGCTCATCGAGGTGCAGGTCACCGGCGCCGAGTCCAAGGACGACGCCAGGAAGGTCGTCAAGACGATCATCAACTCCCCGCTGGTCAAGACAGCCATCTTCGGGGCCGACCCCAACTACGGGCGTCTCATGATGGCAGTGGGCAACAGCGGGTGCAAGTTCGACCTCAACGAGGTGCGCCTGACAATCAAGGGCGGGGACATGGAGGTCCCGATCC
>ERZ1673744.515-NODE-515-length-49703-cov-4.715719_pt1 | contig 49703 bp, 30 predicted proteins | sample MGYA00580207_ERZ1673744 | MGnify/ENA primary metagenome ERZ1673744 (study PRJEB41218, sample SAMN15661751) | gut metagenome | host: Homo sapiens | place: Canada: London | collected 2015-08-20/2019-03-30 | study: EMG produced TPA metagenomics assembly of... | reverse complement strand
GATGGGCGACATCTCCATCCGTCTTTTCGGCAAGGAAGTGCCAAGGACGGTGGAAAACTTCGTGACGCACGCAAAGGAGGGCTATTATGACGGCCTGACCTTCCACCGCGTCATCAAGGATTTCATGATCCAGGGCGGCGACCCGACGGGCACGGGCTGCGGCGGTGAGAGCATTTTCGGCGCGGCATTTGAGGATGAGTTCCACCCGGCGCTGCACAACCTGCGCGGCGCGCTCTCAATGGCGAACGCCGGCCCGAACACCAACGGCAGCCAGTTCTTCATCGTGCAGGCAAAGGAAGCGCCGCTGCAGCTTTTGTCGCAGATGCGGGAATATCCCGACAGCTATCCCGCCGAGACGATCGACAACTATGCCGCCGTGGGCGGCACGCCGCACCTTGACTATCGCCACAGCGTGTTCGGTCAGGTGTTTGACGGCATGGATGTGGTGGATGCGATCGCGGCGGTCGAGACCGACGCCGCCGACAAGCCGGTGAAGCCGGTCACCATCTTGTCTATCGATATTGAAGAAAAGTGAGGATAACACCATGAAAAAGTGCGTGAAAATTTCGGCGGTTTTCGCCTGTATCCTGCTGCTGTGCGGCAGCCTTGCGGGTTGCCGCAAGAAGGTCGGCACCGCCTATGAGGATAAGGCGGTCGGGTTCCAGCTCGACATGCCGAACGAGGGCGACACCGTTGCCATCCTGCACACCTCGATGGGCGACATCTCCCTGCGCTTTTTCCCCGAGGCGGCACCCAAGACGGTCAAGAATTTTCTGACGCTCTCGTCGCAGGGCTATTATAACGGCCTGACCTTCCACCGCGTCATCAGCGGCTTTATGATCCAGGGCGGCGACCCCAAGGGGGACGGCACGGGCGGCAAGAGCATCTATACCGACAACGACAAGGGGCAGTTTGAGGACGAATTTGACGAAAAGCTCCTCAACCTGCGCGGCGCGGTCGCCATGGCGAACAGCGGCGTTGACACCAACGGCAGCCAGTTCTTCATCAACCAGGCGACCAAGGACGACTTCAAGACGCGCGACACCTACACCGACGAGTCGGTGAACAGCGTGTATCAGAAGGCGTATGACTACTATAAGCAGATGTACGGCGACAGCTTCACAAACAGCTTCTCCAACTGGACGGAGTTCAAGAAGGCAAACTATCAGGAGACCTATATCTATGACTGGGTCCCCGACGAGGTCTGGGATCTCTATGAGGCAAACGGCGGCAACATTTCGCTTGACGGCGCATGGCGCAAGAGCGGCGGACACACCGTGTTTGCACAGGTGTATGCCGGCATGGACATCGTTGACGCCATCGCCAAGGTGGAAGTGGACGACAACAGCAAGCCGGTCACGGATGTTGTCATCAACACCGTGGAAGTGACGACCTATAAAAAGTAATCATCGGGCATAATGTAAAGAAACCGCCGTATGCTGTAAAGGGGGTGGCGCTGTGGAGCTGACCGTTGACGGGTTGAAGATAAACTATCTGGATATCGGAGACAAAAATCAACAGACTGTATTATTTTTGCACGGTTGGGGCGCTCCCGTCCCCACCTATTCTCTGCTGACGGACTATCTTGCGGGCTTTTGCCGTGTCGTCGCGCCGGATCTGCCGGGCTTCGGCGGCAGTGATGAGCCGCGGGAAAACTGGGATGTCGGCGACTATGCGGATTTTGTCATGGCGTTTGCCAAGGCGCTCGGGCTTTCCGAGGTGGTGCTCATGTGCCATTCCTTCGGCGGACGCATCAGCATCAAGCTGCTGACCGAGAGGGCGTTGCCCTTCACGGTGAAAAAGGCGGTGTTTTTCGACGCGGCGGGCATCCGCCCGAAGAGGTCGCTCAAATATTATGTGAAGGTATACAGCTATAAATGTATGAAGCACCTGGCAGCGCTGTCGCCGGTGGCAAAATGCTGTCCCGCTTTGGTGAAGCGTGTGAAGAAAAACGCCGGCTCGGCGGACTATCGCAACGCAAGCGAGCGGATGCGGGCGGTGATGGTGCGCTGCATCGCGGAGGATCTGACGAAGAACCTCGCGCAGATCGGCGTGCCGGTGCTGCTCATTTGGGGCGAGCTGGACACCGCGACGCCCGTTTCCGACGGACAAAAGATGGAGCGTCTCATCCCCGACGCGGGACTGGTGGTGCTGGCGGGCGCAGGGCACTTTTCCTTTGCCGAGCGGTGGGGGCAGTGCGAGCGCGTTTTGTGCAGTTTTCTGAAAGAGTTGTGAGGGATGCAAATGCTATTGACGGTAAAGCTCCTGATGCTGCTGACTGCGGCGCTGAATTTCTTTTTGCAGGCGATCGGGTATACCCATATGCTGCAGCTCAATTCCTATCGCACCGAGCGGTATCGCAAGTGGTGCCGCGAAAACGATGAAAAGCTCGTGAATGTGCGGCATTTGCTGCCGTTTTTGTGTATCCCCGCCATTTGGATGAACGGGCGCGTGCCGGAGATCGCGCTGTATGCGACGGCGGCGGGCGTGCTGCTGCTCACAGCCCTTCTGAATCTGCCGAAAAAGGCGAAAAAGCCGCTCGTGTATACGGCGCGCGTCTGGCGCGTGCTGTTTTTGCAGACGGTGCTGTTTCTTCTCTGTGCCGTCCCGTGCTTTTTCCTGTCCGCGCCGCGTTCGGTGGGCTTTCTCGGTCTTTTTTCCACCGTCATTTGGCTGTGGACGGGCGTGGCAAATTTCCTTTTGACACCGCTCGAAAAAGCGATCGCAAACCACTTTGTGAAGGACGCGCGGCGCATCCTTGCCGCGCACGACGATCTCACGGTCATCGGCATCACCGGCAGCTTCGGCAAGACCAGTGTCAAGAATTTTCTGCATGCGCTGCTGTCGGTGAAGTATAACACGCTGATGACGCCTGCAAGCTTCAACACCACCATGGGCGTGGTGCGCACGGTGCGCGAGGAGCTGCGTCCGTCGCACGAGGTGTTTTTGGTGGAAATGGGGGCGCGGCAAAACGGCGACATCGCCGAAATTTGCGATCTGGTGCACCCGCGCTACGGTATCATTGCCTCCATCGGCGAGCAGCATCTCGAAACCTTCAAGACGATCGACAACATCATTGCGACGAAATTTGAACTGGCGGACGCGCTGCCGCAGGACGGCTGCGTGTTTCTCAATACGGACAATGCCTATATCCGCCAAAAGGCGCAGACGCTTTGTGTGCCGCATGTGACCTATGGCGCGGCGGCGGACAGCGACGCCGACTGGCGGGCAAGTGACATCACCGTCGGCACCTCCGGCAGCAGCTTTACGCTCACCGCGCCGAACGGCGAGAGCCGCCGCTATACGACAAGGCTTCTCGGACTGCACACGGTGCAAAATCTTGTCGGCTGCATGGCGTTGGCGTATACGCTCGGCGTGTCGCTCGAAGAGATGGTGTACCCGGTGAAAATGCTGCAGCCGGTGGAGCACCGCCTGCAGCTTTTGCCGAACGGGTATATTGACGATGCCTACAATGCCAACCCCGCGGGCTTTCGCAGCGCGCTCGACACGCTTTCGCTATTCCCGATGCGCCGCGTGCTGGTGACGCCGGGCATGGTGGAGCTGGTCGAGCGGCAGGAGGCGCTGAACGAGGAGCTGGGCGGCTATGCCGCCGACAAATGCGATGTCGCGGTCTTGGTCGGCGAAAAGCAGGCGCCGCCGCTCAAAAAAGGACTTTTGGACGCGGGATTTGACGCAGAAAAGCTGTATGTGGCGAAGGATCTTGCGGATGCGCTGCGGTATGTGGCGGCGCTGCCGTCCGCGGAACAGATCGTGCTGCTCGAAAACGATCTGCCGGATAACTACTGACGGAGGGGTATTCATGAAAACAAAGGTTGCGGTGCTGTTCGGCGGCTGTTCCACCGAGCATGAGGTATCCATCATTTCGGGATTGCAGGCGTTCCATGCGCTTGACAGAGACAAATATGAGGTGCTCCCGCTGTATATCGGTAAGGATAACTGCCTGTATACGGGAGCGGAGCTGGAAAAAGTGGAGGTCTACAAAAAGCCGCAGGCGGAGCTTCTGAAAGCGGCGACGCGGGTGCTGCCGGTCAAGACGGCAAGCGGCGTTGACCTTTTGAAATACCCGACGCCGAAATTCGGCAAAACGGTCGTCGGCTCTTTTGAGGTTGCCATTCCCGTGGTGCACGGCACCAATGTTGAGGACGGCACGCTGATGGGGCTTTTGGAAATGCTGAATGTGCCGTATGCGGCGTGCGATGTGACGGCGTCCGCGGTGGGCATGGATAAATATGTGATGAAGGCGGTGCTGCGCGAGGCGGGACTGCCGGTGCTGCCCGCAAAGCAATACCGCGCCAAGGCATATGCGCTGGCGCCGGAGACGGTGATCGCCGACATCGAAAAGCAGTTCGGCTATCCCGTGATCGTCAAGCCCGTCAATCTCGGTTCGTCCATCGGCATCAGCAAGGCGACCGACAAAAAGACGCTGACGTCGGCGCTGGACACGGCGACGGGCTTTGCCGACCGTGTGCTCGTGGAGCGCGCGGTGGAGCATTTGCGGGAGATCAACTGTGCGGTGCTCGGCGACGCCGACGGGGCGATCCCCTCGGTGTGCGAAGAGCCGATCGCCGCGGCGGATATTTTGGATTTTGATCAGAAATATATCGGCGGCGGAAAGTCGAAGGGCATGGCGACGCTCAAGCGCCGCTGTCCCGCCGAGCTGCCGGACGGCATGACCGAAAAGGTGCAGGAATTGGCGGTGGAGACCTTCAAGGCGCTCGGCTGCTGCGGCGTGTCCCGCGTCGATTTCCTCAACGACACCGAGACGGGAGAGGTATGGGTCAACGAGATCAACACCATCCCCGGTTCGCTTGCCTTCTATCTGTGGGAGGCGGCGGGCGTCTCCTTTGCGGAGCTGATGGATCGGCTGGTGGCGCTGGCGTTCAAGCGGCAGCGCGAGCGACAGGCGCTCACCTTCACCTTCAAGAGCAACATCCTTGCGGGCTTCGGCGGCAGTAAGGGCGCAAAGGGCGCAAAGCTGTAACAAAAAACAAAGAACCTGCTCGAAAGAGCAGGTTCTTTTCAGTGTGTCAAAAAACTTATTTTTTGACACACTGGGAGGCTGTCTAAAAACCGCAGGAGCAAGGAAACCGCCCCCCGTCGGCGTATGTGTATACGGCAGGGGGCGGTTGACGCAGACAGCAAAAGCGGGCGTTTCGCAGAAACGCTCCTTTGACTCGCTAAACTCCTTGCTTACACTTTTTCGTCGAAATGCGCTTTTGCGTCCTGCGGACTTTTTTGACAGTCTGAAGAACCTGCTCGAAAGAGCAGGTTCTTTTCGTTTTCAGACCGGTTTCACTTCATATTTCGGCTCACTGGTAGCATGGATGCCGAGCGCCTTGTGTGTTTTTTCATCCATGCGGGAGAGGATGACTGTATAGTGTGCGTCGCAGCCGCGCAGCTTTTCAAGCTGCTCGAGCGCCTTGGCGGCGTCGGCGTTGCGGGTGGAGCTGATGCTCAGTGCAATGAGCACCTCGTCCGCGTGCAGGCGCGGATTTTTGTGGTGCAGATGCCGCACCTTGAGGTTGCAGATGGGTTCGAGCGCCTGTGGGCTGATGATGTCGGTTTCCTGATCGATGCCGGCAAGGCGCTTGAGCGCATTGAGCAGCAGCGCAGCGGTTGCTTCGAGCAGCGTGGTGGTCTTGCCGGTGACGATATCGCCGTCGGGCAGCTCCAGCGCGCCTGCGGGAGAACCGCTGACCTCTGCTCTCGCGGCGGCGGCGGCAATCACCGGACGGACCGTGGGGGCAATTTCCGCGCGGTTGAGCATGAGCTCCATTTTCTGCGTCTGCGAGCCGTCGCTGCCGCAGCGTTTTTCCGCAACGGCGGTCTGATAATACCGACGGAGAATTTCGCGCTCGGCGGCTTCCTTCACTGCGTCGTCGTCGAAGATGCAGTATCCTGCCATGTTGACGCCCATGTCGGTCGGGGAAAAATAGGGAGACTCGCCCTGAATTTTTTCCAGCATGGCGCGCAGGACGGGGAAGATTTCCACATCGCGGTTATAGTTGACGGTGGTGACACCGTATTTTTCCAGATGAAACGGGTCGATCATGTTGAGATCGTCAAGATCCACCGTTGCCGCCTCATAGGCGACATTGACGGGGTGCTTGAGCGGCAGGTTCCAGATGGGGAAGGTCTCGAATTTGGCATAGCCCGCCTTGATGCCGCGGCGGTATTCATGATAAAGCTGCGACAGACAGGTCGCCATTTTGCCGCTGCCCGGCCCGGGCGCGGTCACGACAACAAGCGGCTTGGTGGTCTCGATATAGTCGTTTTTGCCGTAGCCGTCGTCGCTCACGATGTGCGCGATGTCGGACGGATAGCCGGCGATGGGATAGTGCAAAAAGCTGCGCACGCCGACGGCGGCAAGACGGCGGCGGAACGCATCCACGCAGTCCTGACCGGTGTAACGGGTGATGACAACGCTGCCGACATACAGCCCCATGCTGCGGAAAATACCGATAAGCCGCAGTACATCCTCGTCATAGGTGATGCCGAGGTCGCTGCGCACCTTGCTTTTTTCAATGTCGCCGGCGTTGATGGCAATGATGATCTCCGCGTCGGCAGACAGCTTGCACAGCATCCGCATCTTGCTGTCCGGCTCAAAGCCCGGCAGCACGCGGGATGCGTGGTAGTCGTCAAACAGCTTGCCGCCGAACTCCAGATAGAGCTTGCCGCCGAACTGGTCGATGCGGCGGCGAATTTGCTCCGATTGGAGCTGTAAATATTTTTCGTTGTCAAACCCCTTTTTCAAAAATACCCATCCCCTCAAGCAATATCTCACCTATTATATCGTCTTTTTCGATCACTTGCAACCGTTTGCGCGCTTTTTCTCCGAAATGACGAAAATAGCTCCCTCGCCTGTGGCGGCGGGAAAGGATGACCCGCGACAGCTGGAAGGTTTTCGGCAATCTGCAGTAACAGAAAGTACAGGGGGTTATTATCCAATAGCTGGAACCCAATCAGGCACATATCTACAACAGTAGAAATTATAGGGGGTTATTATCCGCTAAACATAGAAACGCGGCCCGTTCTGATCTACAACAGTAGAAATTATAGGGGGTTATTATCCGCTATCTTTGTTGACATACTCGATCGGTTATCTACAACAGTAGAAATTATAGGGGGTTATTATCCTTCACGGATGAAGAGCGGCAAATAATTATCTACAACAGTAGAAATTATAGGGGGTTATTATCCCTTGGAAAGAGTTATTACAAGCAAGGCATCTACAACAGTAGAAATTATAGGGGGTTATTATCCAAGCGGGTGACGATCGACAGCAAGGCAATCTACAACAGTAGAAATTATAGGGGGTTATTATCCGCGTCTGTCTCTTTGGCAAGCTTCGTTTATCTACAACAGTAGAAATTATAGGGGGTTATTATCCAAAATCTTCTTCCGTGGCGTCGCCTTCATCTACAACAGTAGAAATTATAGGGGGTTATTATCCCCCCGATGGCAGTTATAACGACTGTCAATCTACAACAGTAGAAATTATAGGGGGTTATTATCCCTTATCTTTTTGAACATGCATATAATATCTACAACAGTAGAAATTATAGGGGGTTATTATCCAACACGGGCAAAAACAGGGGTATAATAATCTACAACAGTAGAAATTATAGGGGGTTATTATCCCCTTGCATAGGCATGGTGTATAAAAATTGTGTGCATATCCGGTGTAAACATTGTCAAAACCAATCGCATTTTAGGATAATAACCCCCTCTAATGTCTCAGTATAGCATATTCAGACCCGGGTTTGCAATGCTAAGTTACGATGAGCAGCTCCGCATCCTCGTTTCGTGCGTACCCGTATTTTTCCACCTGACACGAGCTACCCATTTTGAAAACATATACGCTGTCTGTCTGGTCAAATTCTTTCAGCCATTTGTTGTTGATGTCTGTGATGATATTGTTCAGGATGCGCTCGCTGTTTTCAATTTCATAGACCGAATACTGGAGCATATGCCCGAATTTTCGTATGTATCGGTTAAATCTTGCGCGTTTTTTGTCATTGACAATATCATAGCTTATGATGATCATGTCTTGCAGCATACTCTTTTTGGTCGAGTATGCTGCAAAATCGGACTTCTTGTGCGCGTCGGAACCGTTAAGCTGACAGGCATCCTGCGTCAGCAGGCGGTCGCCTTCATCCGGCATATGAAAATATATGGAAACGGGACAGAAGACGAAATCGTTGAGGCAGGAAATGCTAAGCGGTGCTTCACTTATTTTTGTACATAGGCGAGCCAGTCGGCGTTGCGGATGGTGAGGTCGGCCTTGTCAAGCCGGTCGTCGTCGGTATTTTTCAGCACCCCGATGGCCCAAAGCGCCTTGCGCGCGATGTTATACGCGCCGTTTGCATCGGCATCGCAGGGCATGGCGGCGTTTTTGCCACTAAAGCGGCGGCTGTCATAAAAGTCGCCGTTTTTGTCTGCAACGGGGGAGATCAGATAGTCGTCCTCCGGCAGCGTGCTGCCCGGCACGCTGTTGCGCATTTGCAGCGTCAAGGCAAACAGCCTTGTGAGCCGCTTGTGGAAATTTGCGCTCGTGTTGCTGACGACGGCCTTTTGCAGATCGCCCGTATAGTCCACGCCGAACGCGGCAAAGGTCTCCTTGAATGCTTCCGTCAGCATGATCCGCCGATGATCCCACGCATTGTTTTTCTCCTTGTTGCGGAAGGTCTCTATTCTGTCCTTATAGGTGCAGATCGTCCATTTCTTCCGGAAGGCGGCGCAGCATTTCGGGAATTTTCCGTAGTCTATATCCAATTCAAACATGTCCGTCGCCGCGTTGTACCGCATGCCGTCGAGCGCGGCGAAGAGCCTTTGCGACGCGGCAACATCGGTATAGCGCGGTTTCAGAAGATCGACAAATCCGGTCGCGGGATCGATCTTGCTCGTGTCCCATGCGGGCACATAGAAAAGTATGCCGTTTTGCTTGCCTTTGTTGACGCCGTTAAATTTGTTCGTGAGCTGATAGGCGCGCAGGAGTCCGCCGTCCGCATCGGGCGCGGCGTTTTTGTCGATCAGCAGATTGAGCTTTGAGACCAGCATGTTTTCAAACTTCTGATACACCTGTTTTTCGACGCCGAAACGGCTGCGCTTAAATCCGAAATTCAGGTCCTCCAGCGCGATCACCGCGTCATACTTCAAGACAAGCTCACCTATTTTGTGGACGACCTGGCTGAGATACCCTTCCTTCAGCTCCTTGATGTTTTCAACGGTTGTCCAGTTTTTCCGCGCACGGTCTCTGTCCTTTTCCTTCTTGTCGAGGAGCTTTTGATAGTCGACGCGGTGGCCGGTGTCGCCGATGATCTCATTGAGCGAAGTCTGCTCAACGATCCTTCCGTCACCGTCGATGACGCTGATATAGATGAGATTTCTTTCGCCGCGATCAACGCCGATGACAAAGGGATGGGGATTATTTTTAACCAGTCTGCGCACATCATAGTTGAGGAACTCCTGCCCGTCCGCCTTGAAATTGATGGTGATCGGGACATGCAGAGAGAACTGCCTTTTCGTATACCGCTTGTCCTTGACAAGGTCATAGGCAAAGACGCTCTCCGCCTTTTGATTGTCGGGATTTTTATTTTTGAGCGGCAGGTTGGCGGGATGGACGATCCTTTCCTTGTCGTTGATGCTCGCCTCCCGATAGAACATCTCCGCCTCTCCGTTCAGCTTATAAACGACATCCTTGAGATTGCGCTCGTCAAACAGCATGCGGAAATACAGCGTGTGCAGATTAGGCGTGCCGTGACTGAACGGCGAGAAATCCTTGTTATAGATCTTGAAAAGATAGAGACACCCGTTCTCGACGAGATCGTCGATATAGGCGGCGGGGACGGGCTGAAACCGCAGCGTATAGCCCTGTTCGGCTACCTCTCTGTAGAAACCGCTGATGTCTTTGTATTCTGCGGTGGGCGTGAAGGTAAATCCGAAACCCGCCCAGCTGTCATATTTCGAAATGGACTGCTTGAAAAAGTCGATGAGTTCATGACAGTCGTCAAGGTTGAAGGCGTCGCCCTTTTTGAAGCTTTCGCGCCGCCGGATGTCCAGAATTCTTTCGGTCGGTTTAAAAAGATCGGCGTTGGAGGCGGCAAAGACCACCCTCGGCAGCATTTTGTTCGGCCCGGGCAGCAGCTTATATTCCATCTTTTCATAGCAGTCCTCGCCGTTCCCCGCGGGCGCATCGGCAAACACGCTGCTGTGCTCTCTGTCCATGACCGCAAGATAGTATAGCCCGTCCTTGCGGAGGAGAACCGTTCTGTAATCGCGTTCCTTGCTCTTGTCCCAACCGCCCAAAAGCTGCGGGTTGTCGAAATTCAATTTGATCTTTTCCTGCGAATACGGTTTTTGGGTCATGTAGTTTCTGACCTTGTCATAGAGCTTGTCAACGGTCGAAACGGCGTCATAGAGCGCGACAAACCTGCCGTAGAACAGATCGTCCTTGTCTTCTTCCTTTCCCGTCCCCAAAAACGGTTTCACTGCCAGCTCCAGCGCCTTGACGGCGTCGAGCAAATTTTTGATGCGCTCGGTCGCGTCGCTGTTTTGCACGAGCTTTTTATCGTGGCTCTCCGCATAAGGCGCGTTCAAAAGATCCGCACAGCGGGCATAGCTCTCGCCGATCGTTTTCGCACATGCCGCGACCATCCCGGTGCACCACGCGGCAATGTCGCCGTCGGCATGCACACCGAGCGCTTGCAGCTGCGCCAGGGAAAAGCTTTTTATGCTCTTATACAGCTTTTCTCTTTTTTCGGCATATTTTTCGGAATCCTCCTTCGCTTTCGGGGGATTTTCCGCCGCATACGCCGCATCCCATGCGGCTCGCAGGGCATGCCAATCGCCATATACGCCGTTTGAAACGGTGGCCACGGCAGCACCCGCGCGTATGTAGATGCCGTCTGCGCGAAATTCCTTCAGATCGGCAAAGAGGCCTTCAAGCGCTGCAAATGCCGCCTTGTTGCGGGCATAGTATTCCTTCACCGCGGCAAGCAGCGCATCGTCCGACGAGAACTTTTCGGGAATGAAGGACACGGTTTCTCTGTCGCTGAGGATCTGCTTATATAAAGGCTTTATGAGCGGCAGGCGCAGCGACTTGTCGCTTTTGGCAACGCTTTGGTTATAGAGGTTGACATATTCGTTAACCCCCTGCACCTTTGTCCCGTCGGAGCAGGTATAGCCGCCGATCATGCCGTTGTACATGTCGATCCCCGATTGCGGCAGCATAAAGGCAAAGAAATCGTCGCAAAAAATATCCCTGACATTTCTGCCGAAAAGGCCGAGAAAATCGTCGTCGAGGGCGCGCAGGGTCTCCGGCGGCAGCGCTTTTTCGATTTTGGCAAAGCTTTTCACATTGTCCAGAAAGCGGGGGAGGTTCTCCCGGATGCAGCGGTAGGCGACGGCGGTCGGTTGCGGCGCGGCGGTGTACATGTTTTTGCGGTTGTCATAAAACCCGACGAAATAGGTGGTGAAGCTCTCAAAGGAGCGGACCGCTTCCTTTTCCTCCTCCTCTGTCAGGAAGGCGGGGAGATCGACGGTTATGAGCTCTTTGCCGAAAAGCCGTTTGTACCGTTCGCCGGAGGTGAGCGCTTTTGCGATCTGCTTGCGCATTTTTTCTTCATACGCTTCCATCTGTTTCAGATCGGCGTCGGTTTTGTCGCTTTTCCGGTACAGTGCGGCATAGGCGGGTACATCCGCAAGCTGCACATGCGTCAGGACGGACTCGATATACGCTTTGTGAAAACGGTCGATATATCCTTTGACCTTTTCATAGTCCGCTGCCCGCTTTTTGTCCTTTTCGAGCAGCTTGTGCGCATGAAAGGTCTCCTCGGTCTTCCCGACGGGGATGAGAGAAAATCTTAAGGTTTTTGACAGAGAATAGCGGCCGATCAACTGTTCTTTCATGTTCCTGCCTCCGTTTTTCTGTTTTCCGCGCCAAAGCAACGAAAAAACACAAAATTTTCAATTTTCACCGATCATATACAGTATACTGTAAATATATGACACATGTCAACGGTTTTTAAAACTTTTCGGCATACGGAACGCGCGCTGTGTGAGGCGATCTCGAAAACCTGCCGCACGGACGGTTTTGCGAGGTATCAACAAAAAAGCGCGGCAAAGAATTTTCTTGCATTCTGTGCCTCTCCGATGTAAACATAATGCAGCGGCGGACAAGCCGCAGAACGTCGGCAAGCGCAGAAGGATGAAACGAATGAAGCAGATCTTCAAGGAGGGCGCGAGGCTTTTCGGACGCCTGATAATCGTCTTTTTTATAAGTGTATTTATCTGTGTATCGATCAGCGGTATCTGCACGGCAATTTTTACCGAGGAGATCGGATACGAGGTATACGGATTGCGGGAAACGAAGAAAAGCCCGTCTTGTTGTATACACATTACAGCAAAGACGGGGAGGATGCCGCGATGAAGGAATACGAGGGGCAGGGGTATTCTTTGCGGAAGGTCGAAATCCGTTCCGATTTGGGCAAGACCGGAAAGGCGGTCCAGATGACGCTGACACAGACGCTGTCGCTGCTTGTGCTGACAGCTGCAATTTGCTCGGCAGATGGGTCGAGGAAGGGGAATATCCGAACGACGAAAAAAACGCTGGGGATGCCGGTGGAAAACATCTGTTGCGGCAACGCCGCACGCTATTTCGGCGTGCAAAAATGAGGCGCAGATTGTAAAATGAAGATGCAATAGTAAAAAAGAATATCCATAGCAAAGCTCCTGTAGTAGAATTGCGTTGCCGGACACCAATTCGAAAGGATCATCGCTATGAACAATCCAAACTGTCACAGAAAAAGCCGAATGAGCGTTCAAACTCATTCGGCTTTTGTCATACCTTTTTATCTCCATGCAATATCCATTCCGGGTCATATCCAAATTCCATCGCAATAACCTTTGCGAGCATCGGAGAGAGCGTTGTAATTTTATTGCTCTCGCCGGTCAGCGTGTATACATAGTTTTCGGAAACGCCAACCCGTTTGGCAAACTCACGCTTGGAGATCTTCTGTTCGTCAATCATTTGATTTAACCTATGTGCCAGTGACATTGTTTGCCTCCTCAAACGCAGCTTGTACGGATTTAATATGCTTATGTATTTCAAGCAGCTCCTTACGGGATGCCACTCCCAACTTCCCGTAAAGATTTCGGTTGTGATATTTCAAGGTGGTTTCCTTGATGTTCATATTCGCCATAATCTCCTTGGTGGTAACTCTGGCAATATACGCATCATAGATTTCCCGTTCTGTCGGTGTCAGCGTTTTCAGTCCCATCATAAAGACTTCTATGCACTCAGGGGAGGCGGCTTCATCCTCTACCGGTTTTTCAAGCATCACATCCGGTGTGGAGGTCTCGGCATCGGAATAGCCTTGTACCGACTCGACCTGCCTCACGATCTTCTTCATACGTTGGTATTCGTTCATAACAAGGTGGATGCCGAGCAAGAACAGTTCACTGATGATATAGGAAATAGACAGCATTTCAAATGCAATGCTCGTCATCTGCTCGACGAACCAAACGCCGATATTTACAAATACCGCAATGGCAAGGATAACTGCGTGGGCTGTAATATGCGGTCTATAAAGCTGCGCAAAAAGCCGTCTACAGGGCAATGGTTTTTAAACGACATTCAATGCCTTTCTGATATCAGAGTGCCCGCAAGTGAAGATCCATGGGCGTGACGGATATGGAAAGTCAGATATATAAAAACGGTGTCATCAGCGTTTGTGTTCCATCGGGATGGAAACTGTTTGGGGGAATTGACTCAGGCGGAAAAGAGACTCCCGAAAAGGTGCATATTTATAAAAACATAGAACTTAAAACCGACGTATTCCGTAAGGTGGGTATTACCATATGCTATTACGGTGAAGATGTCATGTATCTTCCGGCGAGAGATTTCTATGATAATGTTAAGGATATAGAACCTTTTGAGATGGGCAGATATGTGTGGTACGGTTACATGAAAACCTTCATGCAAGTATCCGGTACCGGCATCGGTATCGGTGATCATGTTCAAGATTTCCAGTTTCTCGTTCTTATCTGTAGTCGTCATTCCCTGCATAATCAAAGCCATATGCCATACATAATGCTTCGGTGTGTGACGAGAACCGATTCCCTTTGCATATTTTCCTTCAAAATAATAGGGATTTTCAGCGCTTAATAAAAATTTGCGGGTATTCTGATAAATTTCATCTGTAACTTCGGCATAACCAATGTATCATATTTCGTTTCAAAAGCAAAGCTTGCGGTATATTTCTCCCATAATTACAGATAATAGCAACACAATTTGTAATTTAAGGAGAAATGTATATATGAAAGCAACTGGGATAGTTCGTAGAATCGACGACCTCGGCAGAGTGGTCATTCCGAAGGAAATCCGGCGCACCATTCGTATCCGCGAGGGCGACCCGCTGTTGATAACATTGACACCTTTCGACAAATTTATATATGCTATTACCAGACTTGCAGAAAGATTGAATATTACATAAAAAAGTGATATAATCAAATAAAGAGGTGACATACATGGCTTTTAAGGATATTGACCAACGTTTGATAGATGAATGTAGCAAAAATATCATTGACCTTGATAAAATCAAATCCTTGATTTCCAATGGCGCTGACATCAATGCTTTTGACGAGGAATATGAACAAGAATTATATAATTCGATTTTAGATTATTACATAGACGAAGAAGAACGAAATCTATTTAATCTTTATGAAATTACAAAACTTTTTACAGAAAGTAATTTGATTTTAAATCAAAAGCCGGAAGATAGCGATTATTTTATACCAGATAGATTTAGATTTTTACCGCCAACAAAAATAAGTATCGATATATTTAAAATGCTATTGTCGAAAGGGAATTTTTCATTTGATGACCTTGACAATATAATAAACAATGCCACTTTGGATTTGCATTTAGGCGAATTTTATTTTTACGAAGATACTCAATATTCAAAGGAAGATAGTATAAATTATTATTTAGAATTGATATATTGGGCATGTGGATATAATGTCAAAGTATATCCACAAAAATGCGAAAAAGATTTATTGCTGTTTGATTGGTTTAATAGAGAGAAAAACAAGGTTGAATTAGTTCGTGAAAATCGTTCAACTTCAGTATTTGTTGAAGATTTAGAAACACGCCAAAGAACCGAAATTCAAGGGTGGACAATGAAATATTAATAATTGTTTATAGTATAAATCTCCTTGTTTTACAGATACTAACAGTACCAATTTGTAAAACAAGGAGATTGATTTATATATGAAAGCTACTGGAATCGTTCGTAGAATAGACGACCTCGGCAGGGTGGTCATTCCGAAGGAAATCCGGCGCACCATTCGTATCCGCGAGGGCGACCCGCTGGAAATTTTCACGGACAACGACGGCGAGGTCGTATTCAAAAAATACTCGCCGGTGGGGGAGCTGTCGCCGTTCGCGGTGCAGTATGCGGATGTGCTGTCGCGTGCCTGCGGCATGACCATTTTAGTTTGCGACAGGGATCGCGTCGTTGCGGCGGCGGGGAACAGCCGCAAGGACTTTTTTGAGCGGCGCATTTCGGGTGCATTGGAGGAGCTCATGGACAAGCGGCAGACGCATGTCGCCCAGCCGGGCGGACAAAACCGCCTGCAGCCCGTCGAGGCGGTCGAGCGGTATGCGGCGGTGGCGGCGCCGATTTTGGCAAACGGCGACATGACGGGCGCTGTGTGCATGGTGCAGCCGGAGACCGGCGCCGTTCCCTCCGAGGGGGACATCAAGTTAGCGCAGGTCGCTGCCGCTTTTCTCGGAAAACAGCTCGAAGAATGAAAAAGCGTTTTGCCAGGAAATGAAGTGACACCAAAAAGTCAGACAAAGAATTCGGATAAAAATTGTTCAAGCTACCGAAAGGGCTTGCTGTCTGCGCATTGCAGGCAGCAAGCCCTTTAGATTTGCCGTCATTCTGTGATTGTTGTAATAGGCCTAATATTCGATCGGTTCCTGCTTGAAGTGTTCCATTGGGCGAAATTCCTGCAGATACAGCAGTTCGCTTTTGAGCAGTCCAAATAGGTATTTGACGATGGTCGAGGTTGTCGATCACGCAGGCGATGCCGGTGATGAGCGTAGAGGGAACGGCATTCCCTCCCGCCGCAAGGCGGTCGCAGACAGCCCCACGGTTTGCAAGGCGACAAAAACGAGCTCTTGGCGGAATATATGAAAAACGGCGCGCTTCCCCATAGCACAAATTTCGCAGGTGACAGCGAAAAAATCGACATCCGGGATCGGTTATATGAGGCGCAAAATCAAAGAGCAATTCCTATCCCCCGATGCAATACCGGACTCATGCCAATCCATTCCGTATTTCATTTTGTCTAAACCTTGGGGTTCACTTCAATTTCATTATATCGCCTATTTATTCAGGTAGTTTGTGGACACAAATCGCGAGCGCCATTCGATGGGCGCAACGGTTGCAAATTGGCGAAACTTTCGCGAAAAGTAGGAATAGCTGTTGTAGCCGCACGCGGCGGCAATTTCGGTTAGTTCGAGCTTATCCTCCTTGATGAGGTGCTGCGCATATTCGATGCGGCACATGTGGATATAATCGGTGATCGGCAATCCGAGGTTTCGCTTGAACTTACGGCACAGGTGCGATTTGCTGTAGGAAAATTGCTCGGCCAGCTGATCCGTGGTGATGTCTTCGGTGAAGTGCTGTTTAATGTAGTCAAGCAGCGCGCCGAAACGGTCATCTGTGCTGGAAAAGAAATAGGTGCTGCTCATATGATGCTGCATCAGATAAGAGACAAATAGGCAAAGCTGCCCCTTTTCGGCAATCGGCTGCACCAGCCCTTTGGCATCGTGCGCCTGTACGACGGCGTCAAAAAGGCGGTTTGCTTCGGCGTCCCGAAATCTTGCCTCAAAATGATAGGTTCCGTCAAGCAGATCGTGCAGCATTTTTTGTTCAAACGGCGTATTGCCCAAAAGTTCATTCCATTTGAATTGCAGGGCGCGGTAATAGCAGCCGTTTTCGCCTGTGCGTCCGGCATGAACGACATTGGCGCCGAACACGACCATGTCCCCGGGGACAGCGGTGAAACGCTCACCCTCGTATTCGATATGGATCTCCCGGTCATAGATCTGCAAAACCTCAAACGCATCATGCCAATGCGGCGTGAACACATCGTCAGCTACATTGCTTTCGTTAAGAATTGAGCTGACAATGAAATCGCCGTAGCTGACATAGATCCTTTCCCGCAGGTTTTCATCCACATATATCACCTCCAAGACGGCAATAGCAATATAGTTACTGGTACATTGCGCGATGGACATAAACGGCAAACGGCCCTGTCCACAATGAACAATGCACAAGAAAATCTTAGCATATTTTTATGTGTTATGCAATAGAAAGCGGCTTTTCCACCCGTATTTGGATGGCTTTTCCTGCAAGAGGGCAAAATCGTTCAAAAATATGCAAATAGCGATGTAGAAATTTTCCGATGAATTCGCTAAAATATAATCAGCAGAGGTTTCTCTACATCCCGCAATGCTATTTTAAGGAGGAAAAAGTATGACGCATCCTGGCAAACCAAGGTCAACCAAAGCAATCGCCGTTGTGATGGCGATTGTCATGACCGTCGCATCTTTCGTGATTGGTGGAAGCGTTTGGGCGGCGTCCCTCGAGAGCTTCAGCGCAGATTTCAAGGGTTCGCTCGAGGATCTCAATGCCAAAATGAACTTCTACAAAGCCACAGCGATCGCTAATGAAAAGGTGACGCTGACGGATGAAATTGCTGCTGGCGAGGACTGGGGACGCCTCTTTTCAACCATTGCCGGTGAGAGCTATGTGATGGTCCCCAAAAACAAATTCGACAAAAACGCAAAACTCGAAAATTTTGAGGCGAGTTTTCGCATGTCGTTGCATGCAGGGCGGAAAGTCGTTCTGACATTCAGATCCCCACATGCTGTTAAGACATACGACTCTGCCGACGCCGGAGAACTGGTCTCGGTTATCCTGACCGGAACCGGTTATACGGTCGTTGACACGGCAGGAGCGGGCAGTCCCGCCGAGACACCTTGGAATGACGGTGTACAGAATCCGACATGGTGCACAATCAATGCTAAGGTGGTCGGTGATAAGCTGTCACTGCGCGTGAATGGCAATGAGATTAATGATAAGGTTATTGCAGAAACCGATGTGCAGCTCCAGACCAAGGGCGAGGGCTATATCAATCTGAGCGTTGACGGTAACTGGGTCGGTGTTTGGTTCTTCAACTGCACGAAGCTGGATGCAAACGGTGTCCCGATCGATTGGAATGAAGGCGTTGTAGAAGAAACGATCAGGACCTTTGAGGCGCCGCTCAAAGAGTCCTGTGCAGCTCCCGCTGTGATCGATAAGACTGTGAATGTGTACTACGATCAATCGGTCTCTGCAGGCGGAGAACACAAATTGATCCGTGTAGACAGCATTGCTGACAACGTAAAGGCCGAGAAATACGGCGGCATTTATGATACGGAGTACACGTATGACAAGGAGGAAAAACCGGGCTGGCCGTTGATAAAGACTACGAATAGAACCGGCTACCTGCTGAAAAATGCGACCTCCTTTGTGCCGAAGCTTTCCGACGGTGAAACGGAAGCTAAACTGATGAACTTTGAAACGAAATTCGGTTTGATGGTATTCAATGACGGCAACATGGGCGTGGCACTCAGCTTCCATTCCGACAAAGCCGGCGCCATACTTGACGATGCCGGTGACAAAGGGTATGCCAACAAGGTCACGCTCCTCTTCAACCATGCCGGTTGGAGCGTATACGACGGAACTGCTCTTAACTATGCTAACCCCGTCACGACGAACACTTGGGGAGATACCGTGGATGGCCAGATACTCGATGTCTATGTGAAGGTCGTCGGGCAAAGTCTGACCGTCAAAGCCAGTGTGGGTGATAAGACTCTTTACGACAATTCCGATTCTCCCTATCAACTTCGAGAGAACGGCGTCGGCTATCTCTACTGGTCTATGCTGTCCAACTGGACATGGGCGGGCTATATGGAGTGTACCCGTTTGGATGAGTTCGGAGAGAAGGTCGATTGGGATGATGAAAGCGGCAATGTTTCGAGCCGCAAGATCTTCCACTGCGATTTCAGTAATGCGATCTCGATCGACGAGGCCGTGGATGTGTATTACGACCAGTCGACCGAACCGAACAACCGTAAATTCGCAAAAATGGACAGCATCGCCGACAATGCTGCCGGCGAGAAATATGGTCTGCCCTTTGAAACGAAATACACCGGCGGGAAATGGCCGATGATCGAAACGACGAATCGGACCGGTTTCCTGCTGAACAACTCCACCTCTTTCGTTCCGAAGCTTTCCGACGGGGTAACGCAGGCTAAGCTGCAAAACTTTGAAACAACGTTTTCCCCGCTGATCTTCGAAGGTGATGCGAATATGGGTTTTGCCATCAGCTTCCGCTCCGATAAGCCGGGTGTGATGCTGAACGATAAGGGGAGTGAAGGCTACAGCAATAAGGCTACGCTGTTCATTAACTGCGAAGGTTGGCAGATCTATGACGGAACGGCGATGAATTATGCCAATCCGAGCGTCAATCGATGGTCCACTGCGATGGTCGGTTCCCCCAACGTCAGCATTTACCTTAAGGTCGTGGGTGACAAGATGATCTTTAAGGCCACCGTCGGATCCACCGTGCTGTATGACAACACGAACGATCCGTATACGCTTAAGACGAGTGGGGCGGGATACATCTATTACACCTATGTAACCAACTGGAGCTTTGTTTCCTCTCCGCTGATCTGCAGACGGCTCGACGGCAACGGTGAGGTGATCGATTGGGATGCACAGAATGAGGGCAAAGTGACGATCACCAGGGTGGAGTACCCGACGGAGCTGACCTTTGATCGCTCCAAGAAAGAAAACTATCAGCTGCCCAGATTTGTGACCGGCTTCGACGCCGACGCGTTTGCCTATTCGCTCCCGGTGGTTTGGGAGAATGCGGAATACCGTTCGTACAAGTCCGGTAAGTTTGAGTTTACGGGTACGCTCGTTGCGTCAAGCGCTTACGATGTCAGCGGCATTTCCGATCTGACGCTTACCGTCAACAACATCACGGATGAAGTGACGGCGGCAGATGGCAAGATTGCCTCGAAGACATGGTATTTCGACACGGAAAACGACTTCAAAGACTTTATTTGTCATATGACATCCCTTGACCTGTCCGGTACGGAGAGTGAAGTCGAGGTTAAAATGAACGAGGCCGATCCGCTGAAGTATTGGACAGTTAAAGACGGTCGTGCGACCGCAAACTATCCGAACACCTCCAAAGCCGGCTGGAACGGCATTGGGCGTGCCAGCAATGTATCTACGATGGTGCTGAATGATAACGATATGGCGCTGATCAATTTCCAGCTTGATATCGACTATACTCACGGCACAGGCTGGTATCCCTATGTGCTGGTCGATGTACAGGATCCGGCACAATTCTTTGGCGATGTATATGTCGATCGCAGTCTGGCCAATTTGAACACCGGCGAACATACTGATTTGCATTTCACTGATAAGACCAAAAAAGGCGGTGTTTGGGCGTTCCTGGAGCATGAAGGCAACTTCAACTTCTGGGGTGCGATCAAGGGTGATGAATATGGTCGGATCATCTACGAACGGGATATATCGGACGGACAGGATTTTATTCAGACATACGATCCGTCTAAGCAGCATCATATGACAATCCGTGTGCTTGACGGTCTCGTAGCAATGCAGGTAGATGATTCGGATATCTATTACGCCGAACTGGATGATGCGATCCTTGGAGGCTTTAGCGGCTTCGGCGCCTGCGGCAACTATGTTACTTATGATAACCTTAAGATCACGGCGCTGGATGAATTCGGCGAGCCGATGAGCTTGGCTGATGCGGAAAAGGGCTTTGCTCCCGAACCGACACCGGACACCTACGCCGGTTGGCTGCCGTTTGAAACGGATTGGGCGTTTGATTGGAAAACACCGTATACCTTTGACTGACAGGCACTAGGAAAGGAGTAGTTTTATGATGACAAAGAAGTTCAGACTGGCGGCACTGCTTTTGAGCGCTGTCATGGTCGGCTCATCCCTGGCGGGCTGCAGCTTGACGAAGAACAACACCTCGGACATTTATTCCGAGTGGACGGAAGTGGTGACCCGCCCCGGTGAGACGCTTCCCACCGACGGTGACGGCAACACCTATGTAACGGATAAGGACGGACAAACCAAGAGAGTCACCAAGACCACGAAAAAGAACAGCTCCGGCAACGAAAATAAGGACAATAACGCCAATAATGGCAACGGCAATATCGATGTTACACACACGACCCGCAAACCGGGCAGCCCCACATTGGATTTCACTCCGGTGGCGGATAAGGGTGCGAACTACGATGTCAAGGGTACGGTGACGATCGCTGTCGATACCGCGCGTCCGACCGACTATGATGCCATGTTCGATGTTATGCAGAAGCTGTATCCGAATGTGAAAATCAAGTTCGATTACTGGGCGCACAATAAGAGCGACAGCTCTGTTGAGTATTTGACCACCCGCGCATCCACCGGCACGATGGCGGACATCGTCTTTGATGATGCCGGCTGTTTGCCCTCTTACATCATGCAAGGCTGGGTATATCCCATCACGAAATTCGTAAATGCGGATGCAGAAGCCTCCAATCTGCCTGCTAACCTGCGCAAGGATTATACCTACTGCGGCGAGCTGTATGCTCTGCCGAATTCGGCGCATTTTGATGTGGAAGTGTTCAATACGGATCTGCTTAACAAGCTCGGCTTGAAAGCACCCGGTATGACATGGACAATGAAGGATTATGAGGACTACCTGCGCAAGGCGGCTGCCAAGTTCAGCTCGAAGCTTTGCGTCGGCACTGCCACTCTCGGTGATGCACATGTCCGTTATGCCTGGTACTCCGCCATGGAGAAGGGTGCGCACTACGGCCAGTGGGGCTACGACTATAACACCCAGCAGGTCGACGCTTCCATTCTGACCGAGGGCACGAAGATGGCATATTATTGGCGCACGATGATGTCAGGCGTTGAGGCGTGGTATGAACAGACGCAAAAGGGCGCAAACGGTGTGACGCAGCTGGAGGCCAATCTGGGACTGAGCGACTATAATGCCGCCTTTACTGCCGGCAAGGCACTGATCATGGACTGGAACACCGGCGGCACGAACAAAACAAGCCTCAAGTACAAGTTCAAACATGCGGTCTTACCTACGCCGAACACCAACGGCCGCATGTCGATGCATGTGGACTGCAGCTTTATGACCACGGCATGCAAGGAGGAAAACGCGGCTGCTGCCTATCAGCTGCTTCGCTTCATGACCTTCTCGACGAACGGCAACCTTGCCCGCCTGACCATGTATGAGGATTCTCAGAAGGGCAAGTATTCTCTCAACAGCCGCATCTATTATCCCACGACCACCAGCAAAACCGTGCTTGACAAGTTCAACAGGATGTCGGTTGTGACCGAGACCGACAAGTATCTTGTGGCGAATATTCCGAATTCCTCCCGGTTTGATGCGCACAAGCTTGTACCGAATATGTATGACAGCTTCTTTAAGACCGCCGCCTATGCGTATAACGACATCATGTCCGGCAAGGACAAGACCGGTGCCGGCATGACGGAGGCAGTCAACAAATGGAACACCATGATCAAATCGAACATCGACACGATGAACACGGAGATCAAAAAGGCGCAAGCGGAGTTCAACAAGACGCACAAGTGATCGGATATATATCCGCCCCGGGCAATCCGGGGCGGCAGAATGGGGGCGTAAAATTTGAATAAATCCTTAAATAGGTTGATTGCGGTTGTTTGCGGTACCGTCATCGCCGCTACGGCGACCTTTTCGGTTTCGGCCGCCACACTGAAAACGGATTGGCCGGGTGCGAAGATTCCAACCCCGAAGAATTACACCTGGGCTGCACTCGGAGAAGTGACCGGCACCGAAAAGGGTACAAACTATTTTGTGATTCATGCCGATACAATAGACAGTACGCACGCGGAGTCACTGTATGTGTCCCTTCCGAAGGAGGGTGGGTTCCGTATTCAGTCTCTGCATGAATTGCAGAAGCAAAACGGTGCTACCGCGCCGGAGGTCAGCAATGTCGGTCTCTTTGAGCCGTCTGCGCTGCAGCGGATCACCTATATCACTGACGGCAACGCCGTGGGCATGAAGGGCACCGATGGTACGGTAATCAAATACACGCAGAGCAACAGCGGCTTTGCACTCACGATCTGCAAGGCAAGCGGCGACAGGATCGTGTCGCTGACAAACAGGCAGTTTTCCTTTGCGTATAACCGCAAGGGCGAAGTTGTGCGCTCGATGGTGGAATTTCCGCTGGCAGATAAGGAAGCCATCTACGGCGGCGGTGAGCGATATAACGGTGCCAATCAGGTAGGCAAAACCATCTCACTGACAAACCTGGATTGCTGGTCACTGCCCGAGTATTCCTATAATAATGTACCGCTGTTCCACAGCAATCGCGGTTATTCCGTCTGGTTCAACATGAGCTATGTCGGTGAGGCGGATATCGGCGAGACGAACCGCCACAAATATTCCGTCAAATTTGACGGTGCGAAGCTCGATCTGTATCTGTGGCAGGGCATGCCGCTCGACAACCTGAAAAAGTACACCGCGCTGACGGGCACCTCGGGCGTTTCGGAAACATGGACCTATGGTTTCTGGACGGGAGCACAGAACGCGGCTTTTGAAAAGACGGGGCTTGGCAACACCTATGCCAACATCATGGAGCTTATTAACGGGTATAAAGAACACTATAACTTTTATCCTGACGCCTGCTATGCCGAGGGCGCAGCTGCACGCAATGCACAGGTAACTAATTTTCTGCGGCGCAACAATATCAAAACGCTCGGCTGGTTCTCGCCTGATCTTTGGAAAAATCTTGGGCTGGGTACAATCAATGATATTTTGCCTGCCCACAGCGAACTGCCGGTATTGGATGCCTCCGGCAAAATCATCGATTCAGGACAGCCGTTCGGCTATGATTCGATGTTCTTAAAAACCTACGGTAAATACCGCATCAGCAGTAAAAACTATGTTGATTTCTCCAACCCCTCGGTGGTCGAGTTTATCACCTCTTGCTGGCAGCAGTACTGGGATTGGGGTATCGCCGGAACGATGGATGACTTCGGCGAGTGGTATCCTTTCAATACTACATACTTTAACGGACTTTCCGGCGATGAGATGCATAACCTGATGTCTTATTACTACGCCAAGGCGTGCAACGAGGCGTGGACAGCCGGAAGAGGCAACGACTATGTGCTGTTCCAACGCTCCGGTTGTGCGGGCAGCCAATATTACTCCGGTAACTTCCTTGGCGATAACGTCTCTACTTACAATGGCGGCTCTAGCCCCGACAACGCGAAAGAAGACGGCTATGAACACAATGGCTACAACGCCGTCATCAGCGCGCTGATCTCCATGGGTGCCAGCGGCTTTAACCTGTACGGCGCAGATCTCGGCGGTCTCGGCGGCACGCCTTCCAATGACCTTTGGAACCGCTGGGTGTCCCTGTCGCTTTTCTCGCCGTATATGCGGCAACACGGTTCGGTGATCCATCAGCCGTGGAACTACGGCATGCTGGCGACGCAGAATTTCGGCAATGCCTACTATCTGCGCAAGAATTTGGTGCCCTCGATCGAAAGCGCCGCCATCAAGGCGGAAAAGACTGCCGATCCGATCATCAAGGGCATGATGGTGGCATACCCTTACCAGCTTTCGCTGGCAAAGGTGGAGAACCAGTATCTGTTCTGCGACGATTTCCTGGTCTGCCCCGTCACGACGGAAAATGTCTATTATCAGACGGTCAGTCTGCCGAAGGGGTCCACCTGGTATGAGCTGTACACCTACAAGGCATATGACGGCGGCCAGACCTTTACCGCCGAAGCGCCGACCTCCGATTTTCCGGTGTATGTCAAGGGCGGCGCCGTCAAGGCGATCGACCTGCCCGAAAGCATGAGGCTTGCTGCAGAGATGCACGATGACAGCGAGGACGAATTCACCAACCTGCCTGCGCTGCTGATCACTCCGCCCGACAAGGATAACACCGTGGTGATCTATGATAAGCAGGGTGCGTCCACGGACTATCACACCTACAACGCCAAAGAGGAAACCTATGTGAACGCCAGAACCTCTGACACCGTTTTCACGGTGACGAACACGGACGGCTCTGAGCGCAGCATCATCCTTGCACTCGGCGTTACCGCCGGCGGCATCGAGGTCGACGGTAAAGCACTCACCCGCCTGTACGGCATGCCGAACTATCAGGCAAAGCAGTATGGCTACTTCATCGACGAGGACGGTCTCACCACGATCTATGCGCCTGCCGGTTGGAAGACGCTGACTGTGAAAAAGGGAGCCGTCAAATCCTCCGCCGTTAAGCTCACCGGCGTGGGTGACAATGCGACAAAGATGGAGGCGATGTTCGACGGCGATGTGACCACCTCCTTCGAGCTGCCGCGCTCCACGGGCGAATACACGACGGTGGAGCTGGCAGGCAAGACGAAGATCGACCGTGTGAAGATCAACTGGACGGTGGGCTTCAGCAACAGCTATGACATCGAGTATTCTGCCGACGGTGAAAACTGGGCAGTCATCCTGCCGCAGAAAGACGCGGAGCATACCGTTGTTAATGGCGGCGGTTCGCGCGACGAAGTACGCTTTGATGCCGTTGAGGCAAAGTATCTGCGCCTCCGCACGGTACAGCGCGGCGACGCGGGCGTGCCGGCGATCCACAACATGTCTGTCTATACGGCGGCTGCCAAGCAGCCGGTTATCGATCCTCCGACGGATGATCCCGGCAACAGCGGCATGTGGGACGACTTCGACGATAACAGCTATGACGACGATGTGGATTGGGGCGACGATGACATCATCGATGACCCGACAAATCCCGAAAATCCAAGTGATCCCGACACCGTCGAGGTCATCAAGAAACGCAAACGCAAGGTCATCGGCGGCACAACGCTGACTGCGTGGGCGATCGCCCTCATCATTGCCGGCGGTGTACTGGTTCTTTGCGGTGTTGCGCTCGTGATCATTCTGATTGTCAGGAAAAGAAAAAGAAGCAAGCTATTAGACCAAGAAGAAACGGAGCCGCCTGCTGCGGAATAATCGCAGCGGCGCGCTCGAAACGGTCGATACCGCGCGCTGCAGAAGTCCTCTCAGTGCCAGTAGGAGGCAAAGATATGAAAAAGGCAAAAAGAATACTTTCCGTGTTACTGGTGCTGTCGACGGCACTTTGCACAGCGGCATCTTATCCCGTCGCAGCAGCGACGGACAAAACCTCCGGAGCCGTTGCGGCATCCGGTGATTCATCCGATACACCTCTCTCTCGCGTCGTGGGTCGGCGCGTCGTCGTTTGACGGCGCGCTGTCCCCGGTGCACAATACGGTAACGGCGGACGGCAAGGCAGCGGCGCTGGACGACGGCATCGACCTTGCGGCGAAAAAACCGCTTTCGTTCGATGTGCAGGTTGCTGCAGCGGGTACATATAAGATCGGTGTGATGTATCAGTCGCTCGACGCATTGTATACCGATCTGCTTTTCAACTATTCCTGCGGGGATGTGAGCGGCATTGCTGCGTTGCCCGTTCTGTGGGCGGATGCCGACACCGTGTATGCCACCGATCGACTCGGCAACGAGCTGATTCCGGATCAGAAGGCGATCGACGCCCCGTATCGCGACTTTTTGCAGGACTACGGCGACACCGACAGCAGTGCGCTGACGCTGGCCCTCGATGCGGGCGTGCATCACATCACCCTGACCTCGCAGGCGCAGGCGGTCAGAATCACGCAGATCTGCCTTGTGCCGGTGCGGGATGCGGTGAGCTATGCGGAATATGCACAGGCGCACGCGGATGCTGCGCAGTATGACAAAATGCTCCCCTTTGAGGCGGAGCGCTACAGCATCAAATCCGACTCCTTCATTCGCGCCACCTCGAAAAAGATCGCGGCGCTGACCCCTTATGACACCTATCACAAGCTGCTCAATGTGCTGGACGAAAGCTCGTGGAACAGCACCGGACAGAAGATCCTGTGGGAGTTTTCCGTTCCGCAGGACGGCTTATACACCATCGGCGTGCGGTATCTCCAGAACTCCGACGCCGACAAACCGGTCTATCGCAAAATAGAGATTGACGGCGCCGTGCCGTTCGCCGAGTGGGAAGCGCTGGCTTTCACCGGCACCAAGACCGGAAAATTTGCAAACACGACATTGAACGCGGGCGATACGCCTGCGCAGATATATTTGACCGCCGGTCCTCACACGATCGCCATGACGGCGACGATGGGACCGCTGAAGGCGGTTTATACCGAGATCGTGGCACTGATGGACGACATCAATGCCCTCGGCATGGACATTCAGAAGATCACGGCGGGTCAGACCGATCTGAACCGTACCTGGAACATGGAATACTATCTGCCGAATGCGGTGGGGGATCTGACCGCTTTTGCGGACCGCATTGAAAAGATCTATGAAGAGCTGGGAACGATCGGCGGCAAAAAGGCAAGCTATGCGGACAGCTTAAAGTATGCTGCACAGCGGCTGCGCAAGCTGGCGGAGACCCCGAATCAGATTCCGAACAAGACCGATCTCATCAACCAGGGCGACAATTCCGCCACCAAATACCTCGGCAACGCGCTTGAAAAGCTGATCGGCACGCCGCTCGGCTTTGATGCCTTCTTTGTCGGTGACACAAGCGATATGCCGTCGGCGCAGCCGTCATTCTTCAAGACGGTCAGCGAATGGTTCAAGGCGTTTTTCTGGTCATTCACGGCGGATGCCTCGGCGGGCGATCACGCTGCCTCGACCGACAACGGCAAGGAGCTGACGGTGTGGGTCAACCGCTCCGTGCAGTATGTGCAGGCGCTGCAGCAGCTGGTGGACGCGGACTATAATGCCAAATACGGCACGAATATCCAGCTTTCCATCATGCCCAGCGAGCAGAAGCTGATCTTGTCCAACGCCACGGGCGACAATCCGGATGTGGTGCTCGGTGCGGGGCTTTCCACACCGTTCAACCTCGCCATCCGCGGCGCCGCGAAAAATCTTTTGGAATATGACGATTTCCTTGAATTTTATGCCGACAGCTACAGCTTGCAGTCGCTCGTGCCCGGTGTGCTCGGCGACGGGGTATACGGTGCGGCGGAAGCGCAGGATTTTTATGTGCTGTTCTATCGCAAGGACATTCTCAGCATGCTCGGTCTTGCCGTCCCGGACACCTGGGACGATGTCAAGACCATGATGCCGGAGCTTTTGCGCTATGGCATGAACTTCAATTTGCCGCTGTCGAGCGGTGCAGGCTATAAGGGCTTCGGCATGACCGGTCCGTTTATCTATCAGAACGGTGCTGCCTATGTGTCGGATGACGGCACGGTCTCTGCGTTTGACAGCGATGCTTTTATTAAGGCAATGAAGGAAATGACGACGCTGTACAGAATTTACGGCATGTCGACTTCCATCCCGAGCTTTTATAACAGCTTCCGCAGCGGAGAAGTGCCGATCGGCATTTCGACATTCTCCACCTATATGCAGCTGCAGGTTGCCGCACCGGAGCTTGCCGACAAATGGGGTATCGCGCTGACGCCCGGCACAAAGCGGGCGGACGGCTCGGTCGTGCGGTATCAGCCGGCGACGGCAAACACCTGCATGATCATGCAAAACACCGAAAAGAGCGAGGAAGCATGGCGGTTCCTCAAATGGTGGCTGAGCACCGACATTCAGACCCGCTATGCCTATCTGCTGCAAAGCCGCTACGGCTCGGAATACCGCTGGAATTCCGCCAACCTGAAGGCGTTTGCGCAGATGCCGTATTCCGCCGAGGATCGGGAAACCATCCTGACCCAGTGGAAGGATCAGCGCGAGACCGTCAACCATCCCGCCAACTACATGATCGAGCGCGAAAGCAGCGATGTCTGGAACGGCGTGGTCGTCGACAACGAGGCGCTGATCGAGGAGATCGACCGCGCCACCACGCTGACAAACCGCGAGATTCGCCGCAAGCTGGTCGAGTTCGGCTTCTGCGACAAGGATGGCAATCTCATCAGAGAATATTCCATGAAGGCATATGAGATGCTTGTGAACAAGCTGAATGAAACACAAAAAGGGGACGCAAAATGAAAAAACGGAATTTCTTGAAAAAGCAAGCGTCTCCGGGACAGGGGATAAAGAGCGGCAGCTTCTTCATACGCCACGCGACGCCGATTCTGCTCGCTCCCTATGCGCTGCTGTTCATCATTTTCATCGTCGTGCCCACCATATCGGCGATGGGGCTGTCCTTTACCTATTATAACACCATCCAAACGCCGAAATTTACGGGCTTTGACAACTTCATCGATCTGTTCACGAACGACGAGGTGTTCATGCAGCATATTCTGCCGAACACCGTTGTCTATGCTATCTGTGTGGGCATCGGCGGCTATGTGCTGGCGTTTTTGCTGGCATGGGGTCTGTCGCAGATCACAAAAGGTCCGCGCACGATACTGGCGCTGATTATCTATTCGCCTTCCATGACAGGCAGCGTGCTTCTGAGCACGGTGTGGGGCGTCATTTTCAACGGCAGCGAGAGCGGCTATCTCAACTACCTACTGATGAAGTTCGGCATCATCGACACGCCTGTCGTGTGGCTGTCCTCGGAAAAGCACCTTCTGTGGATCGTTATTCTGGTGACCCTGTGGAGCAGCATGGGCATCGGCTTTTTGTCGATGCTGTCCGGCATCCTCAATGTCAACGAGGAGCTGTATGAGGCAGCTTATATCGACGGCGTGAAAAACCGTTTTCAGGAGATCATGTATATCACGATCCCGTCCGCCAAGCCACAGATGCTGTTCGGCGCCGTGATGGCGATCGTGAACACCTTCCAAAGCGCGGGCATCGGCACGGTGCTGTCCGGCTCCAACCCGACGCCCGGCTATTCGGCGTCCCTCATCGTGTCGCATATTGAGGACTATGGCTTTTTGCGCTATGAGATGGGCTATGCGGCCTCCGTTTCGGTCGTGCTGCTGTTCGGCATTTACCTGATGTCCCGAGGGGTAAACCGAGTCCTCGGCAGCCGTGATGAATGAAGGGGGCGAAGAGGTTGAAAAGAAAGAACCGTTTGAGAACCAACGGGATGAACCCGCAGCATTTTTCGCTCGGTCAGATCAAAATTTATCTTTTTCTTCTGCCGATCTGCGTGGTGATGGCGCTGCCGATTATCTTCATTTTCGTGAACGCTCTGAAACCGCTTGACGAGCTGTTTGCCTACCCGCCGCGCTTTTATGTCCGCAATCCCACGCTGAACAATTTTGCGACGCTGTTTTCTCTCTCGTCTACCAGCAACACCCCTGCCGGTCGCTATCTGTTCAACAGCATCCTTGCATCCTTGCTGACGGTGGTGTTCACGCTGATCATCGGCACAAGCGCGGGATATGTGCTCTCCAAAAAGCACTTCCGCACCCGCAACGCGCTGCTGGAGATCAACAACCTGGCGCTGATGTTCTGTTCTGTGGCGGTGGCGATTCCGCGCTATTTCGTGATTGCCAAGCTGGGGCTTTTGGACACCTTCTGGGCAAATGTGGTGCCGCTTTTGGCAACGCCGGTCGGCGTGTTTCTGATCAAGCAGTTTATCGACGGTCTGCCGGATGCCCTCATCGAGGCGGCATATATCGACGGCGCGAATGATTATCAGATCCTCTTCAAGATCGTCATGCCACTCATCAAACCGGCACTGGCGACGCTGACAATCATGACCTTCCAGGCGTCTTGGGGTGCGACCGAGGCATCGACACTGCTCATCAACAACGAAAGCTATAAGAACTTTGCCTTCTATCTGTCCACGCTGAGTGCGAACGGCACGATTTCCGGACAGGGCGTTGCGGCGGCGGCATCCCTGATCATGTTCCTGCCGAACCTCATCATCTTCATTTTCATGCAGTCCAAGGTCATGAGCACGATGGCACATTCCGGTATCAAGTAAAGGAGCTGACAAAAGTGCGAAAACCGATCGCAATTCTGGTTCTGTTCGCTGTGCTTGTCAGCTGTTGCTGCCTCACGGTATCGGCGGGCGAGAATACGACCTATACCTATACGCTTTCTTCGGGCAAGACATGGATCAAAACCCAGGATGCCTATTTACCCGGCAATATCTATCTCAAAAACAAGGGACTTTCCCAGCCGGCAGACATTTTCATCCACGGCGACGACATGTATGTTGCCGATGCAGGCAACGCGCGGATCTTCATTTATTCCATCAAAACGGGCGAGAGCCGAGAGATAAAGGACGACGCCATGGTTTCGCCGTGCGGTCTGTTTGTGACGGCGGCAGGGGACATCTATGTTGCCGACAGCGGCGCGCCTGCCGTGTTCGTTTTCACTGCGGCGGGCGAGCGCAAAATGACGATCGAGCGCCCGCAAAGCAAGCTGTTCAGCGAGCTGAGCGACTTCACGCCGAAGGGTGTGGCGGTCACCACCAACGGCAACATTTATGTTTGCAGCGAAAATGCCTATGAGGGGCTCATGCAGTTTGGTCCCGACGGAGAGTTTGAGGGCTATTTCGGCGCGAACCGCAAGCATCTGACGGCGGCGGAGGTTCTTTCGGATGTATTGCTCACGGACAAGATGAAGCAAAATGAGCTGATGCGCCGTCCCCGCACCATTCAAAACCTCGACATCAATGAGGAAAACCTCATCTACACCGTCACCCAAACGAACGAATACGATGCCGAAACGCAGACCCATCTCACAAAGCAGGAAAACTGCCTGAAGGAATATAACCTTGCGGGCGTCAACATCCTGTCGCCGGGCACCTTTATGCAGGACGCCTGGAATTTTGTGGACGCGGCTGCCGGGCCGAACGGCACGGTATTTGCCCTGACGAACACCGGTCTTGTCTATGAATATGACAGCAACGGCGACCTGATTTTTTCCTTCGGCGGCCGTGCGGTGTCCAGCGAGCGCAACGGTCTTTTCACCTATGCGACGGCGATCGACACGGACGACCAGGGCTTTATCTATGTGCTTGACCGCGAAAAGGCGTTTGTCGAGGTGTTTTATCCCACCGACTTCGCCATGATGACGCATCAGGCGATCTTCGATCTCGAAAACGGCAACTATGCCTCCGGCGAAAAATCCTGGGGCGCGGTGCTGTCGCTCAACGGTATGTTCTATCTCGCCCGCATGGGCTACGGCAAGGCGATGCTGCATCAGGGCCGTTATGCCGAGGCGATGGAGCAGTTCGAACTGGCGAGCGACCGCGCATATTATTCCGACGCCTTTTGGCAGCAGCGGGATGCGTGGCTGAGCAACAACATGATTTGGTTTGTGGTGCTGCTGTTTGTGTTGATGATCGCTGCTGTGGTTCTCGCGTTTTTGCGGCGCGGCAAGCCCCGCAGGGTCGAATCGTACATAAAGCCCATCCCCAAAACACCGGGCAAGCGCTTTTGGCATGACATCACCTATTTCGGCTATATGCTGCGCCATCCCGTGGACGGATATTACTATCTGAAGCGCGGGGAAGCGGGCTCTGTGCTGTCGGCAACGGTGATGTATCTGCTGGTGTTCATCGTGTATGTGGCGGACACCATGGGGCGCGGCTTCATTTTCAGCTTTTCCGACGGCAACGCTACGGGCATTGCGCTGATGGGCTCGGCATTTTTCCTTTTGTGCGGGCTGTTTGTCATCGGCAACTATCTGGTTGCGTCGATCAATGAGGGCGAGGGCTCACTCAAGAATATCTATATGATGCTGCCGTATGCGCTGTCGCCGTATCTGGTGATTACGCCCTTTGTGGTGATCGCCTCGTACATCCTGACACAGAACGAAGCCTTCATTCTGTACTTTGCCTGGCTTGTCGCGCTGGTTTGGTCGGTCGCGCTGATCTTCATCGGCGTGCGCGAGGATCATGCCTACACCTTTATGGAAACACTCAAAAACATTCTGCTGACGCTGTTCTTCATCGTGATCGCTTTGATCCTGATGGCGGTGATGTATCTGCTTTGGTCGCAGGTGTTCGCCTACTTCCGGGATACTGTAATGGAGGTGCTCTATCGTGCGCAGTACTAAACAAGTTGTGTTGGCGTCCGTAGCCATGGTGCTGACGGCTGCTCTGCTGCTCGGCACGGTGGCTTTCGCCCAAAACGGCGGCAAAACGACCTATACCCTGCCGGACACGACCACGGCAGAGACCGGCACCAACCGCTATGCCATGATGAGCACCCTTGCCGCAGAAGCGGGAAACGGGCTGTCCACGGACGGCTATCATGCGGTCGTGGAAAACAGCAGCCTTTCTCTGTGGCTGGATGAAAGGGGCACGAGCCTGCGTGTGCTCGATAAAAAGAGCGGCTATGTTTGGGGTGAATCGCCAAGCGGCTATGAAAATGACCTGAACGACATGTGGAATGCGATGGCAAACACCATCCTCACACTGTTCTATTATGATGCCGACAACAGCGAAAACCAGTACAGTCTGCCGGAGGAGGGCGTGAGCACGACCTATACGGTGGACGGCGACACGGTGCACTTTGATGTCAGCTTCGATCAGATCGGCATCCGCCTGTCGTTCACGCTGCAGCTGTTCGACGATCGGTTCGAGCTGCATATCGTGCCGGACAGCCTGCAGGAAAACGTTGAAAACCGCATCTCCCGCCTGTATTTCCTGCCGTTTTTCGGCAGCACCCTGCACGGCGGCACGGACGGCTATTTCTTCGTGCCGGACGGCAGCGGCGCACTCATGCGCTTTGACGCGAACACCCTGTATGAGTCGCCGTATATCGTGCGCATCTACGGTCCCGACAGCGCCGTGGACACGATCAACGGTGTCAGCGATCTGCAGGCAAAGCGCCCGAACGACTATTTGACGGATGAATATACGGCATCGGTGCCGGTGTTCGGCGTCGTGCACGGCGCGGAGCAGCATGCCGCGATGACCGTGCTGACGGACAGCGCGGAATATGCATCTATTTCGGCATCGCTTGCCGGCGAGACCATTCCCTATAACTATATCGGCGCGTATTTTGAATACCGCAAAATGTACAATAAACCGGTCAGCGAGTCCAACCGCGTGTATCAGCCGCAGGAAGAAGCGGCGGACATCACGCCGGGGCTTTCGGTCTACCTGCTGTCCGGTGAGGACGCGTCCTACAGCGGTATGGCGCGCAAATACCGCAGCATCCTGGAGCAGCAGGGGGTGCTGACAAAGCAGGAGAGCAGCGAAAAGGACATTCCCCTGCGGGTGGAGACGGTTGCCGCCGAGATCAAATCGGGCTTTCTGTTCAACGGCACGCGCACGCTGACGACGCTTGACGAGGCGGAGAAGATCTACGGGAAGCTGAATGCAAGCGGTATCAGGAATATTTCCCTTGTCCTTACCGGTTGGCAGAAGGGCGGCTTAAACGGCAACCGCTACGGCTCCGTCGCCATGCAGCGTTCGGTGGGCAGCACCGCCGAGCTGCAAAAGCTTGCCGACTATGTGGCCGGACAGGGCGGACATTTTTCGCTGGCGCTTGACCCGATCCACATCAACAAGTCACAGGGCAAGATCAGCTATCTTGTGGATACCACGGCATCAAAGGAGCTTTCCAACTATTATCGTCAAAACACCTCGGCAATGTTCCAGGAGACCTATGTTGTCAGCCCGCGTATCGCCGCGAGTACGCTGGCGGATATGGCGGGAACCTTGAAAAAATATGATCTGAGCCTTGGAAGCATCGGTAAGGAGCTGCCGAGTGACTATTCGCAAAAGCAGCAGATCAGCCGCACGGACAGCCTGTCACTGTTCCGAAAGACGCTGACCGATGTCGGTGAGAACCGCAAGGTGCAGGTTGCGACACCGAATGTATACCTGTGGCAGCATGTCGATGAGATCACCGCCGTGCCTATGATGAACAGCCAGTTCACGATGGAAACGGACTCCGTGCCGTTCTTGCAGATGGTGCTCAAGGGCTATATCCCGTATTATGCGCCCTATGCCAACGACGGCTTCTATCGGCAGACCTGCATTCTGCGCACGATCGAATACGGCGCCTATCCCTCGTTTTTGGTCATGGGCGCGGAAAACAGCAAGCTGCTCAACACGCCGCTTGTCGACAGCTTCTCTCTTTGCTTCGACGATTGGGCGGATACGATCGACTCGACCTACAAAGAGGTGAACGCGGCACTTGGTGCCGTCGAGGGCGCGGCGATGCAGGAGCATCGGGTGCTGGCGCCCGGGGTGGTGCGGGTGCGCTATGATAACGGCGTTTCCATCTATATCAACTATAATGCCGATACCGCCACTGTGGACGGCGTGACGGTTGAAGGTCTGGATCTTGTGGTGAAAAGAGGGTAAGGAATGAAAAAAGCAAAACACGGCTTGACACCGAGGGGCAGAGAAGCGCTGCAGGGCTATGGCTTCATCGGCATTTGGATCGTCAGCTTTTTCCTGTTCGTGCTGTATCCGGTCATCTATTCGATGATTCTCAGCGTGAATGCCATCAAGATTCGACCGGAGGGTATTGAATATACCTTCAAGCAGCTGTTTTTCTATGACTATGCCCTCAACGAGCTGCCGCACTTTCGGAACTGTCTGGCGGTGCAGCTCAAAATGGTGTGCGGTATGACGCCGGTGATCCTGGTGCTTTCGCTGATCATCGCCTTACTGCTCAACGGCAAATTCCGCGGCAGAGCGCTGTTTCGCGCTATCTTCTTTGTACCGGTCATCATCATGAGCGGACCGGTCGTCAGCTCGCTTCTGACGCAGCAGCCGCTGGATTTCTCCGTCGACTCCTGGATCATATATGATCTTTTGGACTATTTGCCGTCGGCGTTGTCGTCGCCGGTAAAATATGTGCTGGACAATTTCGTGCAGCTCCTTTGGATGTGCGGTGTGCAGATCCTCATATTCCTTGCAGGACTGCAAAGCATCGGCAAAGAGGTGTATGAGGCGGCATCCATCGACGGCGCAGGCGCGTGGGAAAAGTTCTGGCAGATCACGCTGCCGCACATTTCCCCGATGATCCTCATTTGTGCCGTCTACACGGTGATCGACACCGCCAACTACAACGAGGGCGGCAACATGAACGCCCTCATCAACAGCCAGATCTTTGACGCCAACTATATGTACAGCTATGCGGCGGCAATGTCCTGGATGTATTTCGTCGTGATCGCTTTGGTGCTGGTGTTGGTGCTGCTCATTTTCAAGTTTTTCGGAAGGAAGGGTAAGGCCAAGTCATGAAAAACATTCTGAATGCCGACAAAGCCAAACGCTTCTTTCGCGGAACAAACGAGAAAAACGGGTTTCTGAGAACCTTTGTGATCTATTTCCTTCTGATCGCTCTTGCGTTTATCTGTCTCTATCCGATGCTGTATATGATTGTGAACAGCTTTTTCTCGCCGGAGGATCTGGTGGATCCCGCTGTGACGCGCGTGCCGACAAAGCTGTATTTCGGCAACTATGTGCAGGCATACCACACGCTGGATCTTTTGCGCAGCCTCGGGACATCCGTTTTGATGAGCGTTGTGCCGGCGCTGCTGCAGACGCTGTCCACCTCGATCATCGGCTATGGCTTTGCGCGGTTCCGCTTTCCGCTCAAAAGGATGTGGCTGGTGTTGGTGGTGTTCACCTTTATGGTGCCGACTGTGGTCATGCGCATCCCGCAGTATATGATGTTCGATTCCTATCATATGCTCAACACCGTTTTCCCGTTCTTCATTCCGGCGGGTATGGGGCAGGGCATCCGCAGCGCGATCTTCATTCTGATCTTCTACACCTTCTTCAAAAGCTACCCCATCTCGTTTGATGAGGCGGCGGAGCTGGACGGCGCCGGAAAAATCCGCATTTGGTACACGATCGCGATGCCCGCGGCAAAGGGCGCAATCGTTCTGTGTATGCTGTTCAGCCTTGTGTGGTATTGGAACGAAACGGATGCGCTCAATCTGTTCGCGCCGAATATCAAAACGCTGCCGATCCGTCTGATGGAGTTTTCAACGAAATTTGCCGAGCTGTACGCGAACACCGCGTCAACCTCCGGCGGCAGCGGCACGGTGGGAAATGTCAATCAGTCTATCATATTGGCGGGCACATGTCTTTCCGTGCTGCCGATGTTGATTCTGTATTTGTTCTTGCAAAAGCAATTTGTCGAAAGCGTGGAGCGTTCCGGCATCACGGGGGAATGAGCCGCTCCGGTGACAGGAGGCAGCTTTCGGGAAAAGGAGGCGGTCAAAAAACTCGTTTTGCGCATTTCCGGCATAGACCAAAATCTGAAAGGAGATATTCGATATGGCAAAGAACCTCTTTAGAAAAATCGGATCTTGGCTTGCGGTGTCAGCGCTTTCCGTCGGCATGCTGTCTGCGATAGGCATTCCCACGCTGAAAGCAAGGGCAGAGAGCGAAGCAAGGCTCTTCACGGCAGATTTCAGCTCGATCCGAGACGGCGTGATCGACACCGCCGACAGCGAGGCTGTCAACACGATCAACAGCAAATTCTATGTCTACAATGCCCAGCGTAATGCGAGGGACGGCTACACCTCGTATTTTGAGCGGGGCAAGGTCAACGACTATCTGGTAGATGATCAGTATCAGGCAAAGCCACGGTATCCGGATACGGCGGCGTTTCCGGCGTGGAACTTGGACGGCTGGGATAAGCACTCCGACAAGACCAACGCCGATAAGCCGGTCCCGATGTGGCGTGTAGACGGCAAGTGGCTGACCTGTGACGCTTATTCCGGCAACGATGCTTTTCTCTTCCGCGAAACAAACTTGCTATATGTGAAGGGGAATACCCCCTCTGAGTTTGCATCGTTTGAAAACTTTACGGCGCAGATGGCCTTTAAGTTCAAGCCTCTCAGCGATAACGTGGCCGAGGGCAGTGACGCGCTTGTGCTTGTTTTCCGCGCGATGAGCGCCGGCCAGGCTACCGACCCCAATCAAACCACCGTTGCCATTAGCGCAAGCGGCGACCTATATGCGGGCACGTTGGGTTGGACGGAAACGCCCGGCTATAATGACGCACTGAAGGATGCGGACGGCAGCAAGGCGGCGCTGGTCAGAGACAAGGAGTATAAGCTCGTGCTCTCTGTGCGCGGCACCGTGCTTAAACTGGCCGTTTATGACGGCAGCACTCTTGCTGGCAGCTGTGAAAGAAACGACATCCGTGCCGGACGCGGCCTTTTGGGCTTCGGCGGTTCCAACGCCGGAGCCTATATCGCCGATGTGCAGATTGCCCGCGAGGACGAAAACGGCAAAATCGTGGACATCAACGATAATGGCAACGGCTACGGCTTTGGCTTTGATCCGCAGACAACAGCCACCTTCCGGTATCTGTACTATGTCTGTACCGGCCCCGCTAACGCTCCGGAACAGGTTTGGAACAACTACTATTTTCGCACCGATACGGACACATACTGGATGAATTTCTGGAACAATCGTCGCGGCGAAACCACTTGGTTCGGCAATGGCTTTACCAAAGAAACAGCGGCAATGAACAGCCTGATGGGGCTGTATTATGAGCAGTACGGCACTGCCGGCCGAGCTTTCCGGAAAGTCGGCTTTGTTGACAGGAACAATGCAGAAATTAACCTTGGCGATGGTACTGCCGGTCAGTTTGTGAATATGGATCACGGTAACCGTATATTAGCTATTCAGGACAACAACGTCGGTCCCGGGTATATGCTGAAGGAAATGACCACCTTTGCCCCGCTGGCTGCTGACGGCAAGGATGCGCAGGCCGAGAACGCCGAGCTGTTCTTCAACACGCTCCTCGTTTCCGATAACCTTCAGCGCACATCCGCTATCACATTCCGCTCCAAGGAAGCGGGTCGGATGATGGCCGATGATGGGGGCGGCAGTTATACCGGATATGCGGATAAACTTACGGTGCTGCTCAATGGCAAAGGCTTCGCTGTTTATGACAGTATGGCGATGCCTTATAACGGAGATCTCATCACTTATACTCCGTGGAACGGCAATGCTATGATCAACGGCGGCTTTGTTGATGTTTGGGCAAAGCTTGTGGGCAATAAGCTCTACCTCAAAGTATCCGATGTGAACAACGTATATTATGATAACACCTCTTCTCCGATGACCGTGAATACAACGGGTGAGGGCTATATGTATTACACCGTTCTTGGCGGGTGGGGGTACATCACCGACTTTAAGGCGGCGCAACTGGATGAAAACGGCGATCGCCTGCCCTGGAATTTCAAAATCGGGGGCGAGGCTCTGAGCGATCTCGCTGATCAGGGGCTGCTCAAGACTGTCGGCCGCGCCGGCTTTGTGGGCGACGACTTCCAGATGGACTGGACAAACTCCGGCTTTGAGATCACCGGTACGCTTTCCGGGGATGTGAGCATGATTGCCAAGCGCACGGACAATCCCGGGATGGAGGGTATCGACGGCTGCTATGTGGATGTAATCGTAGACGGCGGCGAGGCGACCCGGGTGAAGATTCCGAACGGGACGAACACGGTGAAATTAGTGAGCGGACTTGCCGAGGGCAAGCACACTGTGCGTGTGCTGACGGCTAATTCGGCGGCTTTCGGTACGCTTTCGGTCAGCCATGTCGAGTTTACCGGCGCTCTGGAGGTGCCGAAGACGGAAAACAGTAAGCTGCGCATTTTGGCGATCGGCGATTCTATCACTACCGGTTACGGTTTGTACGGCAAGGACGGCGATTCGACCGCTCCGGCGAATAAGATCGAAACCAGCGACGGCTACTATTCCTATGCGGCGGTGGCGGCCCGTGATCTGGATGCCGAGCTGAGCGTTGTGGCAAATGAGGCCGCTCCAATCAGTGAGGTACACGGATTTGTAAACAAACTCAACCGTCGTGAAGGTGCTCCGAACTGGGATTGGACAAAGGACAAAAACGACGTTATCGTCATCAACCTCGGAACAAATGACGAGTGGATCCCCGACAAAACGCCCGAAACAGCGCTTGCCGATGCCAAGGCATTGCTTGATGATATGCGGAAAAAGAACCCGGATGCTGAGATCATTTGGGTCTACGGCATGATGCGTAAGGATTATGAGGCATCCTATAAAGCGGCTGTGCAATATATGAACGATAAGAGCGACAGCAAGGTACATATTCTGGAGATGACACCCGATACAACGGCTTTGGAGGGTCACCCCAGCAAGGCGGCGCACGCCGAATACGGCGAGCAGCTTGCGGACTATATCCGCAGCCTTGTGGGCGATACCTATGCTGTACATAACGACACGCTGAAGGCGCTTTATGATACGGATAAGCTGACTGTCAGCGGTCGAGGCAGATGGAATGACACGGCACTGGCATCCACACTGGGCGCTGCGGGCTTTACGGTCAAGGGCGAGCTTGCTGATGATGTTGTGCTGCATGTCAAGCAAGCCGATAATATGGTGAAGCTGGCAGTGACCGTAGACGGCACCATGCGGACTGTGGAGGTACAGCCCGGGGAAAGCACCGTGACGCTGGCTGCCGGTCTTGCCCGCGGCACGCATACGATCACAGTGCGCCGTGCCACCTCGGATACCGGCATGACGGAGCTGCAGTCGATCGAATACACCGGCACGCTGACGCAGCCCGAGAAAAAGGCGCTGCAGCTCGAATTCCTCGGCGACTCCATCACCGTCGGAGAAGGCATGCTCGGCACCAACAACGATTATGTCGGCAATCAGAATACGATGCTCGGCTATGCAGCTAAGACGGCAGCAAAGCTGAACGCCGATTTCTCGATGGTCGCGCATTCCGGCATCACGACTGCCGGCATGCTGACCTCGCAGCAGCAGTCCTATGCTAAGGCAAATGAGATCTTTGTGCTGAACAACAGCGGCAAACAGATCGTGGTCATCAACCTCGGCACCAACGACATCGGTTTGCCGGAGACCTGTGACACGGCAGCGCTGAAAACGGCGATCGGTCAGCTGATGGATGCCGTAATCGCGCAGAATGACGAGCACACCTGCGTTGTGTGGGCATACGGTATGATGGCCACTAAGGGCTTGGATGTGATCAAAGAGGCGGTCGAGTCGCAGGCAAACGGACGGAATGTTTGGTTCTGTGATCTGTCTGCGGCAAAGGATAACGGCGGCTGGGGTGAGCACCCGTCTCAAGCCGGCAATGATAGGGCGGCAGATATCCTCTCGCAATTTATCACCGACAATTGTCTGCCGGTGATCGCGGCGGGACATACGCCGGTCAAGACCGAGAAGAAGGACGCCACCTATTTTGCAGAAGGAAATATCGAATATTATACCTGCTCTGTTTGCGGCAGGCTGTTCCGCGATGCAGCCGGAACAGATGAGATCACGCTGAAGGATACGGTGATTGCTAAGCTTGTTCCCACCTATGATAACGGCGCCGCACAAACCGCAGAGACGGTCTCCGGCAAAAACATCATCACCACCGTCACGGTGACGCCGCATGCGGGCTTCGAGCTGAAAGCAGGCTCGCTCATCGCCGTGGATGCCGACGGCAACCGTTATGTCCCGACGCGCGTCGGCTTCCGAAACGGCGGCAACGCATCGCAGTACACGGTGACTGCTCCCGCCTCTGTCATCTTCGAGATGAAATTTGTGAAGCCTACAACGGCAGAGCCGAACCTCGGCAATGTCGGTTTTTCGGTAAACGAAGAGAAATACGGCGTGCGCTTTGTGTCCCGCTTGAACCGTACAGAGGAGAACGGCGTCGAGTATATCCTGCTGGATGGAGCGAAGGTTGCCGTGAAGGACTACGGTATGCTGATTGCCGCAGAGTCGACGGTCGGCGAAGGTGTATTGCTGACCGATGAACTGGCTGCGGAGAACAGCTATGTCCGGAAGCTGAGTGTTCGTGACCGCCGGATCTATTTTGATTTCTGCGAGGACTATGTGGATATGAGCATCTGTGTTACGAATGTTGACAAGGTCGAGGGCGGTTTGTCTATGAGGCTTGTCGCCCGTGCCTATGTTGTCACGGAGAATGGAACGATCCTGTATGCCGACATGGTGAGCAGCACCTATGAAAGTGCTTTGACCCTGTCGTAACCATCACTGAAGTGCGTACACACGCTTGAACGGGAGTCGCAGTCATGCGACTGAAAGCATGACTGCGACTCCCGGCGGGTCGATGACCTGCCGCTGAATTTGAAAACAACTTCTCGAACCGAGAGAATAAGGATATATTACCCTGTGTCTCAAAAGTATTGGAGGACAAGAAATGAACAAGCGACTGGAGCAGATGATGAACGGACAAGAGGGCAGCTATGTGCTGCCGTTTTTCTGGCCGTATGAGGGGCATCCGGAACTGGCAGAACCGCAGATCGAGGCAATTCACGCCTGCGGCATCCGTGAGATCTGTGTGGAGGCGCGCCCCTTTGAGGACTATGCCGGTCCGGGCTGGTGGGAGCAGATGGATCGGGTTCTTGCCGCTGCCAAAAAACGCGACATGCGGGTATGGATATTGGACGATAAGCATTTCCCCACCGGCTATGCCAACGGGTTGCTCGAAAGGGAGCACCCGGAGCATTGCCGCCACTATCTGCGGGAGCACCATGTGGATCTGATGGGACCGGCGACGGACGCCTCCGTTCTTGTGCCGCTTGCAAACGATAGAGAGAGCCTGCTTTGCATCGTTGCCTTCCGTCGCACCGAAAATTTGGAGGAGATTACGGGACAGCCCATCGTGCTGCAAAAGGATGAAGACTCCGATTTTGCCTTCTTTGATCTGCCGGAGGGCTGCTGGCGCGTGTTTATGATTTATGACACGCCCTACGGTTCACCCGGTGACCATCGCTGGTTCATCAATATGCTGTCCCGCGAATCGGTGCAGCTGCTGATCGACGCCGTATACGAAAAACACTATGCCAGATATGCCGACGAGTTCGGCAAGACCATTGCCGGCTTTTTCTCCGACGAACCCAGCTTCGGCTGTGAGCATTTAGGGCCGTTCGGCAGCGATGTGCCGTTTTACTATCGCACCATCGGGCAAGCCGGTACGGCGCTGCCGTGGCGCGAAAATGTCGCAGAGCGGATGCGGGCGGACGGAATCGATGACCCTGTGGCGATGATCCCCACACTGTGGTATCCCTATGCCGACGATCCTGCCGAGGTGCGGCTTTCCTATATGAATGCGCTCACCCGCATTTGGAATGAGAATTTTTCCTATGCTCTGGGCGATTGGTGTCGTGCGCACGGGGTGCGGTATATCGGTCATATCATCGAGGATATGAATGCCCACTCCCGCATCGGCGGCAGTGCGGGACATTATTTCCGCGCACTGAGCGGGCAGGACATGGCGGGCATCGACATCGTGCTGCATCAGACCGTGCCCGGCTTCGGGCAGTATCCTACCTCGTCGCCCATCGCGGGCGGTGTGGCAGACCCGAAATTCTTTCACTATATCCTTGCGCATCTGGCATCTTCGCTTGCGCGTATCGAGCCGCATATGCACGGGGATGCTATGTGCGAGGTGTTTGGTGCTTACGGTTGGGCGGCGGGGACACCGCTGATGAAATGGATCATCGACCACCTGTTGGTGCGGGGAATCAATCACTTTGTACCGCACGCCTTTTCGACGCAGTACCCTTATGAAGACTGTCCGCCGCATTTTTACGCGGACGGCAATAATCCGCAGTATGACGGCTTCGGCGCATTGATGCGCTATACAAACAAGGCGGCGCATCTGCTGTGCGGCACAGAGCGCACCGCTCCCGGCGCTATATTCTATTATGCGGAGAACGAATGGATGAGCGACGGCGACTTTGCCTATTGCGACGATGCGGCAAAACTGCTGTACGATGCCCACATCGACTACGATATCCTGCCGCTGGATGCACTGAAAACGGCCGAGTGCCGGGACGGCAAGCTGATCGTCAACGGACACGAGCATACCTTCCTCATTGTGCCGGAAGCAAAGCATTATCCGACGGAGCTGCTCATGCTTTCGGAACGCTTTGCGGCTGCCGGACTGCCGGTGTTCACGCTGGAAAGCGCGCCCTGCCGCTATCCGCAGGCGGTCGGACAGCGGACAAGCGGCACGCAGCTTTTGCAAACAATCCGCGAGAAGAGACTTGCCCATGACTACGGCACCTTTGAGCCGTTTGTACGCATCGCTGAATTCAGGGACGGCGACGACCGGTTCTATATGCTGATGAATGAGGCGCCGTACGCGGTGGAAAACGCCGCGGTCTCCTTGCCGGTGACCGGGGACTGCCTGCGCCTGCGGCTGCATAACGACGAGATCGTGCGCCTGCACACACAGGACGGTACGGTGCGTGTCAGCCTGCAGCCCGGTGAGTCGGCGATCTTCTGCTTCGGTGCTTTTGACGCGGCACAGTTTGCCGCTCCGACCGAAGTGACGGAAACCCGGCCGCTGGATCTTAAATGGGACATCGCGCTGCGTCAGAGCGGAATGGAAAAGGTATTTACGCCTTATCGCAGGGAGAGCGGGCTTTTCAACATCACCGGCAAAAACGGACTGCCGGATTTCTCCGGGGAAATGCGGTATACGGCGACATTCACAATGGAAAAAGCGGGGCGGTATATGCTGGATCTCGGCAAGGTCGGCCACACAGCACGACTGAAGGTCAACGGGCAGGATCTGGGCATCCGGATCAGCGAGCCGTATGCTTGGGACATTTCCGCAGCCGTACAGGCGGGCGAAAACACCATTGAGATCATCGCCGCCAACACGCTGGTCAACCGCATCCACGACCGCTTCTCGATCTATCTGCAGCTGCTGCCCGGCGGCGTGACGGGACCGGTGACACTGAAAAGCCTGAAATGATCAGGAGGAAACACCAATGACATGGCGATCTGTTCTTACTCTGCATGAAGATCCGCAAAAGCTGCACATCGGCACGCTGACGCCGCACGCTTATTTTATCCCGTTTGCCCGCGGACAGGAAAACGGTCGGCGGGATAGCTCGGCGCTGTTTACCTCGCTGTGCGGCAATTGGAGCTTTGATTACTATGAGTGTCCGGACGATCTGCCGGAGGATCTGCTGACCCGCCCGGCGGTCGCCAGCCTTCCCGTACCGTCCAACTGGCAGCTGCACGGCTATGGCAAACCCCAGTACACCAATATCCGATACCCCATCCCCTACGATCCGCCCTATGTGCCGGATCAAAACCCGGTGGGCGTGTACCGGCGCAACTTTTCCTACACGCCGGACGACAAGCGCCGGGTGCTGGTGTTCGAGGGCGTAGACTCCTGCTTTTATCTGTTCATCAACGGCTCATTCGTCGGATACAGTCAGGTATCTCATGCGACCAGCGAATTCGACATCACCGAGTATTTGCACGATGGGAACAACCAGATCGCCGTCGTGGTGCTGAAATATTGTGACGGCACCTATTTGGAGGATCAGGATAAATGGAGGATGTCCGGCATTTTCCGTGAGGTGTATATCCTTGCCCGAGAGAGCGGCACGGTGCGTGACTACCGGATAACGACGGTGCTGACCGATGATAGGGCGCACGCTGATATCTATGTGAAGATCGACAGCCAAAAGTCCTGTACCGTGTGTCTGTTCGCTCCGACCGGTGAGCTGCTAGGTGAGCAGGACGGTAAGACAGTTTCTTTTGCTGTGGAGCAGCCGCAGTGCTGGACGGCAGAAACGCCCAGCCTGTACCGGTTGAAGATCCTGTGCGGAGATGAGATCCTCTATGAACAGGTCGGCATCCGCAAGATCGAGGTCAAAGACTGCGCTTTGTGGCTCAATGGTCGTCGAATCAAGCTGAAGGGCGTGAACCGCCATGATTTTGATGCAAAAAGCGGCTTCTATTGCTCCTACGAGGCCATGCGTCACGATCTTGAACTGATGAAAAGCCTGAATTTGAACGCCGTGCGCACCTCGCACTATCCCAATGCACCGGAGTTTTACCAGCTGTGCGATGAGTTGGGCTTCTATGTAATTGATGAGGCCGATCTGGAAACGCATGGTTGTGTAGAGGTGTATAACACCTTTGAATGGAAGGACGAGTATAACGGGATCGCCCTGATCGCACAGGACGAGCGGTTTACCGATGCAATTCTGGATCGGCAGCGGCTGTTGGTGAGCCGGGATATGAACCGCCCAAGCGTGATCCTGTGGTCGCTGGGCAACGAGAGCGGCTACGGCGATAACCTGCGTGCGGCTGCTCGGCTGATCAAAGAGCTGGATCCCACACGCCCCACGCATTATGAAGGTTTCCGTAACTGCTTGGACGGCAAGGGCGAGCATGAATTGGATACGGTCTCTAAAATGTACCCGACCTATGAATATGTGCGGGACTACCCGCAAAGCGAGCCGAATGCCAACGGTCGTCCGCTGATCGTATGCGAATACTGTCATTCCATGGGCAACGGCCCCGGCGATCTGGAGGTCTATCACAAGCTGATCGACGGAAACGATGCCGTGGCCGGGGCGTTCATTTGGGAGTGGTGCGATCAGGGCATCTATCTGGGCGATACCGCTGACGGACAGCCGAAATACGCCTATGGCGGCGACTTTGGTGAGTTGGTCAATGACGGCAACTTCTGCATCGACGGCATGGTGCTGCCGGATCGGCGGCTGCACGCTGGGGCACTGGACGCCAAGAATGTCCACCGCCCTGTGCGGATCACCCGCACAGAGAACGGCTACCTTTTCCGAAATATGCTCGACTTTGCTCCGATCGACGAACAGTACACCTTCCGCTGCACAGTGGCCGATAACGGCCGGGTGCTGGATGAGCGGCAGATCACGCTGATCTTGCCGCCACGGCAGAGCTGCACCGTAGCGATCCCCGAAGCCGAAGGTGTGCAGGGGGATCATGTGACGCTGGATATCGACATCCTGCGGGATGGGCAAGAGGTCGGCTTTGAGCAGTTCACGCTTTGTCAGGCAAAGCCGGTGTTGCCGGCGGCCGCCAAAGGCACGGTACAGGAAGAAGACGACCGCTTTATTCTTATCGTAGATGCTATCACCGTCACCATCAGCAAGAGAAGCGGCATGATCGTGTCGTTCATGCGGGATGGGCGGGAGCTGCTGGTCAAGCCGATGCAGCTCAATGCCTACCGTGCGCCGCTGGATAACGACTGCAACATCCGGGATAACTGGAAAAAGATCTTTGCCGATCGGATGATTCCCAAGATTTATCGGATCGAGAGCGACGGCGACCGGGTATCCTGCCATTTGGCGATGGGGTATTCCTCCTACGAGCCGGTGTGCCGTGCCAAGATCGAATATGCGCCCTGTGCCGGCGGGATTACTGTGGCGATCCACGCCACAGTCAACGAAAAGCTGCGGTATCTGCCCCGCTTTGGTGTGCGTCTGTTTGTGCGGCGGGATATGGAGCAGCTGGACTATCTGGGCTACGGGCCGCAGGAAAGCTACATCGATAAGCGCAATGCCGCCAAATTCGGCCGGTATCGCTCCACGGTGGATGAACAGTACACCTGCTGCATCCGGCCGCAGGAAAGTGGATCACACTATGGCTGCGATCGGCTCACGGTGTGCGGCGGGGGCGATAGCCTAAATGTCACGGCCGACCGGGCGTTCTCATTCAGTTGCCTTGGCTATACGCAGGAGGAGCTGGCAGAGAAAAAGCACGACTGGGAGCTTGTGCGTTACCCGGCCAGTGTGCTGTGCGTGGACTATAAGATGACCGGTGTGGGATCGCAATCCTGCGGGCCGGAGATCTTAGAGGAATATAAGCTATCTGAAAAGACGATTGACTTTACGGTGGCTCTGACAAAGTGATGGTCGATATCGGAAGGAGATAAACCGTGTACGATTTTTCTAAATTGCAAGGTTATTTAGACAGCCTGATCCAAAGCGGTGTACCGGGGTGCAGCGCAGCCATATATCTGCATGGGGAACCGGTGTTTTCTTACTGTACTGGCTATGCCGATCAAGAAAAAACAAGGCCAACAGCGCCGGATGATATCTACTATATCTATTCCTGTACGAAGCCTGTTACTGTAGCGGCCGCTATGCAGTTAGTGGAGCAAGGCAAATTGGAATTGGACGATCCGGTGTGCCGGTATCTGCCGGAGTATGCAGATGCCTACTATCTGCAGGACGGCAAGCCGGTAACAGTAGGTGAAACGATGACCGTGCGGCATTTGTTTACGATGTCGGCCGGGCTGGACTACGATCTGACCAGCGAGCCGATCCGGACAGCACAGGAGCGTTACGGCAGTGGTATTACCACCCGGCAAATGGTGGCGGCGTTCGTTCAAAAACCGCTATTGTTTAAGCCGGGAACGCAGATGCAGTACAGCTTCTGTCACGATGTGCTCGCAGTGATTGTTGAAATTGTATCCGGAAAGCACTTTGGTGAGTATCTGCGTGAACAGATTTTTACACCTCTCGGTATGTCGGATACCGGTTTCTTTCCGACAAAGGAACACTTTGCCCGTATGGCGGATCAGTATCAAAAGGCGGGCGCTGTACGGAGAGAAAAGACGAACGATTTTCAGCTGTCTGCTAAATATGAGAGCGGCGGTGCAGGTTTGTTTTCCACACTGACGGACTATGGCCGTTTTGCCGCAGCCATGTCCTGCGGCGGGCAGGCGGCGGACGGTACACGGATCCTAAAGACAGAAACAGTAGATCTGATCCGTACACCGCAAAAGCCCGGCTTTGGGGAGAACAACTGGTATTGTATGCCGGGATATGAATATGGGTTCGGCGTGCGTACCCGTATCATCCGCAGCGGCGGTCGGTGCAGCTATCCGGGTGAATTTGGCTGGGACGGTGCAGCCGGGGCACATGTTCTAATGGATCCGACCGTGCAGGTCGCTCTTGTGTATATGCAGCACGCCCATGACTGCCCGCATCCCCCGTATGCCCGGCTGCAAGAGCTTTGCTACGAGACATTGGAGCTTTAAGAGGTCATATAGGCCAACGAAAATACACTGCAAAATGAACGGAGGAACATATCATGATCCAGCGTTACGATTTCAATTTGACCGATGAGCCGGATAAGAACGGGTTTCAGCCTTTTATGTCGGCGTGCATTTTGAGCGGCGACGACGGCGAGGCGTTGCGTCCCGCCGTGGTGATCTGCCCGGGCGGCGGCTATGAGTGCGTGTGCGAATACTGGGAGGGTGAACGCTACGCTATGGCGTATGCCGCTGCCGGATTTAACACTGTTGTGGTCAATTACACCACGAGGGGCGGCGGTGTGTACCCCCGCCAGCTCAGAGAGGTTGCCCGTGCGTTTGAGATCACGCGGGAACACGCGCAAGAGTGGCACATCGACCCCCACAAGATCGCCGTGTGCGGTTCTTCAGCCGGCGGACATCTGGCCGCCTCGTTGTCAACGCTGTGGAATAACGAAACGATCTTTACCAAAGAAGAGATCAACTCTCGCAACCATCGACCGGACGCCACGATACTTTCCTATCCGGTCATCACCTCGGGCGATAAGGCGCACAAGGGTTCTTTCCGAGCGCTGCTGGGCACCGAGGATGAGCAGGAATCACTGTGGGACTTTGTTTCGTTAGAAAAGCGGGTGAACGACGATACACCGCCCGCCTTTTTGTGGCACTGCTTTGACGACCCCGATGTACCGGTGGAAAACAGCCTGTACTATGCAAAAGCACTGCGGGAGCACAACATCCCGTTTGAGCTGCACATCTACCCAAAGGGCGGCCACGGCATCCAACTGACTACTCAACGAATTTTGCGCAGCCGCTCGATGTTCCCGCGGGACTATAACTGGCACAGGATGTCGGTTGACTGGC